>OLQX01000429.1_pt1 | contig 49410 bp, 61 predicted proteins | sample 1672581 | NCBI WGS metagenome assembly OLQX01 (sample SAMEA3136701, study PRJEB25190) | human gut metagenome | reverse complement strand
AGAGCCATTTCCCTGGACCGAATACAGGAATCGTATTCGGTCTCTTTTTATCGGGCTTTAATTTCAGTTACTTAGGACTCCATGTCCGAAAATGTCCGAAATTTGTCCGAATTCAAATATTCGGTCTTTATTCGTTATACCACACCATTTTTAACATTCACAATTCATTTACGAAGAAAAATTAGATCAGCACATACTCTTTTTTTCTCGTATCAAGATACTTCTCAGTCATTTTTTCTGACTTGTGCCCCAGCAGTTTTTGCGCAAAATCCTTCCCGAATTCCTTCTCATACATCCTTCCCGCCAGACTCCGAATTTCATGAAATGAAGGTGGGTTTTCTGAAAACTTTAAACCAGAAAAATTTCGTGCTTTCACAAAACCTTTTGTCAGACTGTCCAGGTTTATGCTTCCGTCTTCGCTGTTTTTTCTGATCCCGGGGCTTATCAAAAAATCGCATCGACTGACAAGCCGGCAGCGATCGATGACAGTCGACAGTCTCAGGCCGGATGCTTTCAACGTCAGTGAAAGTGGAATAGCCAGGCAAGACCCAGTTTTTTGTTGTTCGATGTACAGTCGGTCATCTTTAATGTCACTGAAGCGCATCCGGGCGACGTCTTCACGTCGCTGACCGGTGACCAGGGCGAGATCCATCGCCAGGCCGAACCATGCTGGCATGCGCTCTGCACCAGCACGAACGGCCACAAACATTTCATATTCCAGGCGCTCGCGCAGCACTTTAATTTTCGGTGCTCGAGTTGGGTCCACAGGATTGGAATCAACACGTCCTTCCACAACGGCCTCACGGAAAACATCAGACAGTACTGATCGCATGGTTCCTGCCATCGTTGTTTTGCCGCACTCCGTCCAGCGATCAATAAACTCAGCCACATCTCGTGTGGTTATGCTGGCCAGTATCATTACGCCAAAGTATTCTCTAATGGTCGCCAGCTGCCCGGCGCGAACTTTGTAAGTATTGGTCGCCAGCTTGCGTCGTTGCAGGATAATTTCGTACCGATCGAGCCAGCTGGCCATGGTGTATTCATTAGTACCTTTCAGTTGTTCGAGCAGGGCGATTGGAGTGTAATTTTTATCAATGTAGTGATTTGCTTCAATGGCCTGGGCGATCGCTTCCCTGCGCGAAATTTTCCCCAGAGATATCTCTTTTCCGTCGACGGGATTGCGCCAAGAATATGACTTCCTGGCTTTACGATAGGTCAGATTCTTAGGCAAATTAGCGTCATACTTGTCCGGCCTCGCCATCGATAATCCTCTCTATCAATCGCCCTTTTAACGGGTGTCTGCTTTGGTTTGTGTTGATCGTTTTACAATATTTATTTGGTCGGATAAAAACCGCATCCGGCCTAACGCGATACTGGGTGCCTTCCTTCTCTGGTGCTGGGTAGATATTCCCGTTTCGCGCCCATTTCCTTAACGTTCCTATTGGTGGCGGTACTTCATATCTGAGTTCCGCCCAGCGTTCGAGTGATACAAGTTTCACTTTCACCTCGATAGCCAGCCATTACGATACGCGCAACAGCTGGCACTGGTTGATATTCAATAATCAGTTTGCGGTCAGACGTTGCCAGATTGCAGAGACGTATTTGACCTGATGTCTGGCGTCAGAAAGCGCATTGTGCATGTCGCCTTCAAACGGGATGTCGAAGCGCGGGTTGATACCGACAGATTTACCCAGTTCAACCATGGTCCTTACGTCCCTGTCATTCCAGAACGGAACAGCGAAGGGAGTTTCTGTTAATGCATATGCGCGGCGGAGAATGACGTTATCAAACGAGCATCCATTACCCCACAGCTGAACAGTGTGGCTACCGTTAGTAGCATTTTCAGCAATAAAGTCAGCCAGTAGTTCAAGGGTTTCACGCAGCCCCATAGCTTCATCAACAAGAATGGCAGAGCGGGCTTCAGATGATTGTTTCAACCACCACTGAATCGTCGACGCATCCGGTTTCATCCCAAACGACATCGATGATTCAAGGCTGACAACCCGATAAAACTCGGCACCAGTGTTACCAGTTGAAGGATCGAAAAATACAGCGCCGATAGAAACTATTGGGGCATCAGGACTGTTGCCCATAGTTTCCATATCAACCATGAGGTGAGTATAAAAAGCGTTCAGGGGGTCCGCATTAATATGGTGAACGGGTTCATTATTCAGGGAAGCTGGCGCGTCACCAGTTGCATCAGCGCTTTTAACTGGCAAAACTGCTGTTTCGCTCTGAGACATTTCAGGATTAGCTTTGATTTCGTTGTTGTCAGTTTCTTCCATCTGCACATCGCTGGTGGCTTCCTCTGTATTGGCATGATGTAATTTATCCTCGACGGCGCGCTGGCGTACCTGGTCTACGACAGAAAGAGCTGGCGCTTGTTGGTTCCCCATTAGGCCATCGATGGAGAACACGCCGTTGCCCATGTTGGCGATTTCTGGTTGTTGGACCACTGCATTCTGTTCAGCTGTGACTTTCTCGTTAATCTCGTTTTCCCAGCTTTTTTCTGGCACGTGACCGGCTGCCGCCAGGGTTTCTTCAGTTGGGTGCTGGTGGTCGGTTTCAGTCAGGTTCTTATTGATGTAACGGCTCAGCAGTTCCGAGAAATGGTGAGTGTTTTCTTCTGCACTGCGAATAAGCGCGAAAATAGCGGCACGGGAATAATCCAGGATACCAGCGCGTTTGCGCAGAGCGGTGGACCACTCTTTGAACGGACTTTCGTTTTTAGCAATGATCTCTTTTGCACGACGGTAAACGCCACCCGGGATATCGTAGATGTTGAAATCCATTGGAAGTGTGGCTAGCGCAATATCAATGTCCAGAGTTTCCAGTGTGTGGACAAGTTCTGGGTTACGATCGGTCTTATTGCCACCACCAGCGTTGGTTCCGGAATCAGAGCGCTGAATCTGCGACACACGATTGCCCTTACACCACTCTTTAACCAGCAACCCACGGTCAATGTGTTCAGTGTTGAACCATGCCTTAAAGAACTGAATTACGGTAGACAACTCCACTCGTTTACCATCAACCGGGAAAATAGTTTTTAGCGCGCTGACAATTTTCCAGATATCTATCTCTGGCGCTTTCCTGAATGGTTCTACATTCTCGGCGGCAAGCAGCAGGTTCTGCACATAACTGTTATCCACATCCAGCTCGAGTTCCTGAATGGTTTTCTTCTGCTCAGTATCAATATGGTAAGCATATTCTTCAGAAATAAACTGAGCTAAGAGGCGCTGGCGTAGCGGCAGAGTCGCAACGGTAATGAGTTCTGGCGTTACAGGTGGAACGGTGGGCTTATCACCCACAATTCGTGCTTTCTTATCGTTAATCCACTCCTGCACGGTTTGAGTCCGCATTTTCGGTTCCGTAATCCATTCGGTAATAAATTCCTCAAATGAAGCGACAGTATAAACCTGCTCACGGTCGAAGACTTCTTTTATGGCGTTTGCCAGGTTCCACTCGACATGGGCAGAAAGCTCTTTCGCCGCTGGCACATTTGCAACGGCCAGTAACAGGTTTTGTATATAGAGATCATTATCGTCCAGTTCCATCTGTCCGATCTCGACGTGCCGCGCTTCACTGATTTCCTTCTCTTCGCCGTCATTTAACAGGTGCGCAATCAGCCGCTGAGACAGGCGCAGGCGAGATATGGGGCGGAGCAATGCTGGCGCATCGCTGGTGGGGACATTGGCACTGGAGGTTTCAGGTTTTTGCTGGCTGGAAGCCTCCTGATTTTCATTATCAGGCTTCTGTTTCAGTTGCCACGTTTGCTGGTCTTCTGCCAGTTCGTAACGATCGCACCATGTGTCATCAAGTGTGCTTTCCTCAGGAAGATCGTCAACAACAAACCAGTTGGTGCGGACAGGTAATTGATAGTCGGCGCCACGACCGACGGCAATATCGTTGTCTTCGAGAATATTGAGGATTTCGCGTTCTGCACGGGAATCTGATTTCGCAGAGAACCAGCAAAACAGGTTTTTTGCCTCAGTTGCTTTAGCTTTGGCTTTAATAAGATACGCATACGTTAACATTGCGTTCGGGCTCCATTGGATTGTAAGATACCCGGCAGCTGATGATCGCCGCCTAAGGTAGTGGTTATTGGTCAAAACTCGTTCCGGAAAGCTTTGGTCGGCTGACCGGGTACTTAACCCGCCTTGCGCGGGTTTTGTGCTTTATGGGGTAGGGGATTTTCCCTGCGCCAGCTGTGCGACGGGGACCCATTCCAGAGCATTCAGCACGGGTTCAAATGAATCAGGCGTGTGAGTAACGGCGCGAACGACGTCAGCCACGCTGGGATTTGCTTTGCTAAGGTGGTACCCACCACCAGCGCCACGCTGGCTGGTGACAATTTCACTGGTGCGCAGCTTCGAGAAAATCTGCTCCAGGTAAGACACAGACAGCTTTGATTCTTTACTGATCGATGCGATGGAAACAGGGCTGCCGTTGTAAATTCTGTTGAGAATGGCAACAACCTGAACTGAAGCCACCACGCGTTTTATTCCAAACTCCATAGTCACTTCCTTACTGATGCTGGCAACAGCCATTGGTCAAACTCGTTATGAACGAACTGCAGTCTGTTGGTCGGCAGACGGGTCGCCCTTCTGGGCAAGCGTGTAGCAAATCAGTCGAATGATTACTTCAATGCGATTTAGATGTACGGCCTGACACCGCACTGGTTTACGCGCAAAATCAATCATTTTGGTTTCCTTGTTTTACCGGTCATTTCTCCATTTCAGGCTCGGTGGTAAGCTGGTATTTCCCATCTAGCCAGCAAGGACATAAAAATGGCCGCTCGACCAATAAGTGTTTTTTGGTTCAAGAACCGCGCACAGTATGATTCCTGTAAAGAAGTTCTGACCGATTCGTGGGTATTACCTGATGACTATCGGGACTGGCTCATCCGTTTCAATCAAATGATTGAGCGTTACGAACGTAGCGGTATCCAAGTTATTAAAATAGAGATAGAGCCCAACGAGTTCTCCGTTTGGTGCCTCTCCAATGGCTGTGAAATAAGCACCAAGAGCTGCAACGATTTCGCTGTTTTCCATGGCAGTAGCTATGCGATCCGCGACAGAGAACTTGATAGGGGATATGACTAAGCAAACCTTGCCTCCAACTTTAGTTATTTCGATCCTCATAATGTTTCCCTCAACATTCTGTCCCTGTGTCCAATAACAGTGATACAGGGTGGTTCTTCATTTAGCCTTATCGCTGGCAAGCGGAACGGTACTGACTGCTGCGCATTAATGTTCGCCATCTCATCCGGTGATTCGTATGCCGCCGGCAGCTACTTCGTGGGCATCCTGCCTCGATGACTGTCTTTGTGTTGGGAATAGTATTATCGATTGAATCGATATATGTCAAATTAAATCGATACGAATAAGTGTGAACACCTCACCGATTAGTTTATCGGATTGATTTCGCGTGCTTTATGAAGGGTGCAGGAGTGGAGGGGTTACTCGTTACTGGGGATTATCTTTCGTTTTTTTAGGTAAGCAGTAGCTACATCATCTAGCTCTTGCAGACGCAGTTCGATCAACTTAATTATCTTTTCTCTCTCATCGTCAGTGGGCAAAAGCTCAAATTGCTCCAGTAGCTTTTGTTCCTGGGCCGACTGAGGTTGACGTTTTTTTTCTGATGTTATGGTAGGAATAGTGTCAGCTTCAGTTTCTTCAAGAAAAAACCAATAGAGTGGATAGCCTGTAGCGGACTGTAGCCTATCTAGGATGTCAGCTCTTGGAAGTATATTAGAGTTACACCAGCCATTTACTGACTGGGCTTTTACTCCCAGTCTGCGTGCAAGCTCCGATTGAGATATTCCAAGATCATGGATGGCTTTTTGTAATCGCTTTCCGAAGTTCATATTCCTAGCCCGCTCAAAAACATACATCCGATTATACAGATTTTATCTGTAGCTCAACCTATCGATATAATTTGACGATATCGAAATAATTTGATTTACTCGCTTCACGCTCACTACTCGAGGCAAATCAATGAAGCTCACAACACAAAAGAAAATGTTAGCCATATGCAGTCAGGCAGAATTGGGGCGCCGTCTGAATCGGCGAGCTCAAACAGTTAATGGATGGTTCAAGAAAAAGGTACCCGGCGAGCTTGTTGTTCGCGTATCCAAAGCTCTCAATTGGCAAATTACGCCACACGAGTTGCGACCGGACCTTTATCCAAACCCCACTGATGGGTTACCTCAAAAGGAGGCTTAATCATGCAATCAGCCACGTATCAACATCATAGCCAACGTTTAGCTATTCCTCTGAAAACGGAAAATCAATTTAAACCCCAGCGCCGTGACGGCATTCAGCACCGTGCCATATTGGCCGCCGTTCGTGAATGGGAATCGACATTACCAGGACAGGCACAGGAACGGATCGCTCAGCTGGTGGCTGAAGAGTGGGCCAAAGCAGATGGCCGAGGAATTGCAGTTAATAAACAGAATTTATTCCGATATCTGAAAAACGAGGGCGGTTCGGAAAAGTACACGGCTTACGTTATGCAGCTGTCAGGTTCAATTATTGCTGCTATGCCAGTTCAGATCGCCAGAAAGCACGGGTTAAGTAATGCGAGCACAGAAGCAGAGCTGGTGGCGAACGCTATCAAAGAGTGCAGTGAGGCACACCATGCGAAATTAATAGGCGCTCCGTTACAGAAACTGGAGAAGGAAATTCGTGAAGCAGCAATCGCATTGTTCAACATGTTACCTGCTGACGCGGCGGGACCACTACTGGCGAGTTTAAGCGCTGTAGCGCCGCAATTGTTTTAATCGAGTTTTGACCAATGACCATTATTACTGCAACTCGCGGGGTGAAGTATGTCTAATCCTTTGGCTAAGGCCATGCCTAAGAGTAAGGCTAATAACGAGCCTTACCGTAAGGTGAAGATCACCATGTGGGATGACCCGAAGTTTCGAGCCTTATCACCACTCCCGCCAAGTGGGCAGAGTCTGTTTATTTACCTGCTTACAGGTCCATTCACGGGGATCATCCCCGGCCTGTATAAGGCGGGGAGGGCTGCTATGGCTGAAGAATTAAACTGGGATGTCGAAGCCTTCGACTTAGCCTTAGGCGAAGCCATAGCGTTAGGTATGGTGGAAGCCGACCTTAAAGCCAGAGTTTTTTGGTTGCCTAATGCGGTCAAACATAACCCGCCAGCATCAGTGAACGTGATCAAATCATGGGCGAGATCGTTTGAATTACTGCCTGAATGTTCACTGAAAGATAAAGCATATGAAGCTCTCAAAGCCGCATGTTACGGGGTTTCTGACGCTATGGGGATGGCTTTTGATAAGGCTTTCGCCTTGCCTAAGGATAAGGCTAAGTCTTTGGCTAAACCTTTGCCATCAGGTATCCAGAGAGCAGTTAGCAGTAAACAGATCTTAAACCCCTCTCTTAACGCGTGCGCGATGAAAAATTCGAATGGGGAGGAACTGCCGCCCCCGGCCATGCCCCGATACCTGGACGGTGTTGATGAGCCGATAGGGAAATTCAGCATGGCAGATAGCTGGCTCCCATCCAGAGATTTCCGACAGCGTGCCGCATCGTGGGGGATCTCCCTCACTGAACCAGATTACCTTCTGACTGAACTCGCAGAATTCATTGCGTACTGGGAGTCGGAAGGAAAAGTTTTTACGCAAATCCAGTGGGAACAAAAATTTGCCCGACATGTAGCCCGAGTGAGAACGCAGGTAAAACCAGAAACCGGAGGTAACAGTCATGTGGGAGCAGGAGCAGAACCAACAGCATCCCGGGCAGTTCAGCAAATTCAGTCAGCCCACGCAGAGTGGCGCCGCAGGAATGGACTTGATGGCGACGGAAACAGCCTGGCGTCTGTGGCAGGTCATGGGGGAGGGGTATTCGAACCGATGGACCCAGAAGAACGGGGCGGAGCCTTCGCCTATCTGGATAGCCCAGATAGGTTCGATGACTGAACAGCAAATTCGGCTGGTTTGTCAGCAGTGCATGGAGCGCTGCGCAATGGGAAATACATGGCCGCCAGACCTGGCTGAGTTTGTTTCTCTGGTTTCAGAGAGTGAAGCGAATCCATTCGGACTGACATCGGAGCAGGTTATGACGGAATACCGGCGCTGGCGCAATGAGTCATATCGGTATTCAGGTAGCGATAAATATCCATGGCCTCAGCCTGTGCTGTATCACATCTGCATCGAAATGCGCAGAACGGGTGTAGAGCGACAGATGACAGAGGGGGAGCTGAAACGACTGGCAGAAAAGTTACTTACGAAGTGGTCGAAGCATGTTGGCAATGGACTGAGTGTCCCACCAATTCGACGTCAACTGGCGGCGCCGCACCATCCGGCAGGACCAACGCCAGCGCAATTACTGATGGAAGAATACAAACGCCGCAAAGCGGCAGGTTTAATTAACTAAAACGAGTATTGACCAATGACCATAGAAATCTCTCAGAAAGATCGGGTAGCGATAATGGTACGCCATACCCCGAACTGCGTATTACGTGATGTGTGTGAAGCGCTGGATATTCCATCCGGTACCGCTGGTAAGTTTCTGCGCGCGCTGACTGTCAGTGGCACAGTCCTGCGTACTCACAACGGAACTCAGTATGTTTATAACATCGCCACGGATGCAGAAATACCCGACGTAAAACTGCCCTTCATGGAAGAGAAAAGTGATCCGGTTGAAACGCAATTAGCAGAGAAAATGGCGAAAGACCTGAAGTCCCGAGGACTCTGGCGGCGCGCGGCAAAAGTATATACCGACATGTTAGACATTGCCCGTAGTTCAGCTGAAGTGTCACGTATAGCGCAGCAAAGTAATGAATGTCTACGTATGGCCCGGAGATGATCAGCATGCCAAGACCAAATACACCAGAAGAGCAGGCGGCACTTATTCGGGTGATCATTGAAGAGGTGAAAATCCGTGGACGCTTAACCGTTAGCGAGGCATCACAGATGTTGTCGCTGCATCGTCAGACTGCTGAGAAGTATTTCCGCGTCGCAGCCGAACGCGGCGAACTCATTCGTTACGGTCGTCTTGGTTTGTTCAGGGATCAGAAGGCTGTGATTGATTTCGATCTCCAGCGTTTTTCATACGGATCGAGTAAACCTGTTATTGAGTTACCTGCAGATTTTCGGGGAAGTGCAGTTATGCGCCGGGTTATAGATATCGTGGGGAGGATGCCAGCATGACAACCGAAAAACGGCGGAACATGGCTTTCACTACTCGACGTTGAGCATGTCCTGCTAGTGGTAGGCGTAAGATTTAAGGATGAGTGAAGGAACCTCAACTTTACGGCTCTATCTGATTCCTTTTCATTACGCTGGCGATGTCCTCATGGTTATGCTTATCTGTAATAAGAATGATATAAATAGATTAGGTATTATCATTTGAACAGTCACGATTTTCCTTTCGCGAAGTGGGCATTGAATTAACGAGGGTATCGATATGAACACTCAACCAGCTATCGGGATTAGCGGATGCTTGACCGGAACAGCTGTGCGGTTCGACGGCGGCCATAAACGAATGGGTTTTGCGATGGATGAACTGGCTCAGTGGGTAACTTTCAAGCCTGTCTGTCCGGAGATGTCCATTGGTTTATCTGTTCCCCGCCCAGCATTGCGCCTGGTTCAAACCAATGAAGGTTATATTCGCATGCGTTTTAGTCACGAGCCTGGTGAGGATATAACTGACAAAATGACTGAATTCATAACTCCATATATCCGAGGGCTTAGCACCTTGTCTGGCTTTATTGTCTGTGCCAAATCACCGAGTTGCGGTATGGAGAGAGTGAGGTTGTATGACGAAATGGGAAATCGTGGGCGGAAAGAAGGCACGGGCCTTTTTACTGGTGCGTTAATGGAAGCATATCCGTGGTTGCCGGTTGAGGAAGATGGACGTTTGCACGATCCGGTACTGAGGGAGAATTTTGTCGAGCGCATCTTTGCTCTCAATGAACTTAACATCTTAAGGGCTAATGGCCTTACGCGTCATGGGATACTTAGTTTCCATAGTCGCTATAAGCTCCAGCTTTTGGCTCATAACCAAGCAGGCTATCGTGAAATTGGGCCTTTTGTTGCTTCGATGCATGAGTGGAATGATTTGGAAGCATTTTTTGTTCTTTACCGAGAAAAGTTAATGGCAATCCTCAAGAAGCCGTCCTCACGGAAAAACCATACCAACGTGTTGATGCACATCCAGGGATACTTCCGTAACCAGTTGAATACACGTCAGCGCGGAGAACTGCGTGACGTTATTCTCAACTATAGCAGTGGACTCTTGCCGATACTCGCTCCACTTACTTTGCTAAAGCACTATCTGGCTGAATATCCAGATCGCTATTTGCTTACTCAGAACTATTTTGACCCCTACCCGAATGATTTAGCCCTACGCCTGATGGTTAATTAGTTTTTGAATACAGCCTTTAAACTATTTAATCTCTGGATCTTTAACCCGCTCCGGCGGGGTTTTTCTTATCTATACAGTGTTGCCACTCAGATTTAGTGAATCCCTAATGCTAGGAAAAGCTCAGTGTATACAACGGCATGGCTTTGGCAAAAAGTGCTATTAACCACTTGAATATGAGATTCAATAGGTATACTGTATGAATGTACAGTGTTTTGATGTAGAGGGAATTATGAAGGTAGAACTTACGATCAACAAATCAAAAGACCTGCCGCGCGGAGCCATACCCGCACTTGAGAAAGAGCTGCTTAAGCGACTTCAGAATCAATATGGAAATTGTTCTCTAGTTATCCGCACGGCTGGCGGTGATAGCTTGACAGTTTTTGGTGGCGATAAGGGCGATAAAACGAAGGTGGAGGAAATCCTCCAGGAGACCTGGGAAAGCGCTGGCGACTGGTTTTATTAGTTTTTTGGGTATTACTTTATCCCGATTGCATGGGGGAGTTTAAGTGAAAGAAAAATTAAAATTGCCCAAAAAAGGCTACGCAGTCATCAGATGTCACGATGGAGTCATCGTTGCCAGGCTGCAATCATTTCCTGAGTGTGAGCGCGCCCTGATGTATCGTCGCGGTAGCATGGTGTCTTTCATGCCTCTTCAGGATAATGAAATTATTGGTACACCTACGTTATTTACTCAGATGCTGGAAAGGGCTGGTTTTCGCGTTACCCAGAATTCTGTTACACTCCCGTCATAGGCCTGAACAACCTATACCTGCTGCGCCACAGGAGAAAAGCCCATGGCGCAAGATCAATTCAAGCAATTCCACATACTGACGTTAACCAACGCCAGCGATTTTCTTTTTGCCGCATCCAGAGGTGCGTTATGAAGAAAAGCTGGTTTCAACATCCCCAACTCACTACTGAGCAGGCTGACGAACTGGAGGCCCGCTATCGCGCAAAGCAGATTAAGACCGAGCGTAGTCTGGATAATGACTTCATTCACTGGACGATCAGCGCGTTCTTGCCGGAAGCGTCTAAATCTCCGCGTCAGGACAGAACCTGGCAGCAACGGATCTGGAGGTGATTGTGAAAGTCTACGATATCACCCCAATGGGCAAGCCCAGGATGACGCGCGCTGACAAATGGAAAAAGCGCCCTGAGATTCTGCGTTACCGAGCTTTCTGTGATGAAGTTCGTCTGCAGGGTGTTGAGCTGCCGGAAAGCGGTTCGCATGTCACCTTCATTCTTCCGATGCCTGCGAGCTGGAACAAAAAGAAACGGGCTGAGTTAAACGGTAAACCACACCAGGCTAAACCCGATTTCGACAACATGATGAAAGCGCTGATGGATGCCATTTACGAAGATGACGCTCACATCTGGGATTCACGCGTCACAAAATTATGGGGAGAAAAGGGACAAATAGTTATCGGGGAGATAGCAGAATGAGGGCGCTGCTGAAGCCGGTGGTTGCGCGTGAGCTTGGAGTTGTGCTGCTCAAGCCGGGCAGTGAGCTGATGTCATTATTCAGTTCTGAGCGTGTACTGGTGGAAAACCAGCAGGCAGGGATGGAACGGTTACCTACTGGCCGTGTTCCTGACGTTCGCCAGCCGCTTGCGTGTGACGAGTCCCTGAGACCGTTCTTCCTGGATGAAAAAGTTATTAAGGCTGCTGGTGCTTTGAGTGGCCTTGATTACTGGCTTATGCGTTATGGCGGCCAATGCTGTCAGTGGCCACACAGCGATTACCATTATCACGAGTTAACCATCCTGCGCCATGAACCCGGATCGGTTTTTCTGTGTGGACATTGTGATAACCATTTGCGCGACCACTACAGCGAACAACTTGCAGAGCTGGCGAGATGTAATGTTATTAGCTGGATTATCAACAGCATCATGGTGGCGCTGAATCAGGATCCTTCAAGAGAACTGTCTCTGGCGGAGCTATGCTGGTGGGCTGTGCGTATGGGGGTTTGCGACGCAATTCCCGAATCAGTAGCCAGCCGGGCGCTTCGTATTCCTCCAGAAGAACGTCAGTCAGTTATGCGTGAATGCGATATCGAACCGAGTGTAACCGCCACCAGCATCATTACAGCCAAAGCCAGCACAGTCACCGTGAGCATGCCACCAGCGCAAGTACCAGCGGTTAAGCCCGTAGTTGGTGTTCTGGTAGATCCTGAGTCCCCGCAAACCTATATGAAACGTCCAAAGCGGATCCGCTGGACGGCCCCCAGATATCTGGAATGGATTAAAACACAGCCCTGCGAATGCTGTAGGCGCCCGGCAGATGATCCGCATCACCTGATTGGCCATGGACAGGGGGGGATGGGCACAAAGGCACACGACTTGTTTGTGATACCACTGTGCAGAGAACATCACGATGAGTTGCATGCTGATCCTGTGGCATTTGAAGCGAAATATGGTGACCAGTTGATGTTTGTTTTTCGGGTTATAGATCGTGCGCTGGCAATCGGCGTACTGGCATGAAAAGGGGAGATAACATGCGAGATATTCAGATGGTTTTAAAACGATGGGGCGGTTGGGTGGCAAGCGATAGTTCAGGAGTGAACTATTCTCCAGTAGCAGCAGGATTCAAGGGGCTGTTGCCCCAGACATGCAAAACCAGATTGTCATGCAGTGATAACGATGGGTTAATTATTAATGGCGCAATGGCCAGGCTTAAGAAACATGATCCTTTTTTATGTGTGATGCTTGAATGGTATTACATCCATTGTATTCCCGTTCGTATTATGGGGACAAAGTTGGGAATTTCCCATACGCAAGTTTTAAAGCGACTGCAGGCTGCTGAGGGGTTTATTGAAGGCTGCCTGGCGATGGTGGATGTAACTCTGGAGATGGATATAGAATGCCCGAAAAAAAATACTGACACATATAAAGCAAAAAAGGTTGTGGAATTCCAAAAAGCTATTTAGTCTGTTAACTATTGCTATTTCGCTCCGCAACTTGTAGCAGCATCAGTTTGATTTTGCAGTGTTTTCCAAATGATACCATGATTCCTGGCCCCTGCTTTCAAGCTGGAGCCAGCAGGATGCGGCAAACTAACAGGTTAGATGAAAATAAGTATAGTCACTATCAGCGTGCAGCATGAACTCTTAAAACCTGTCAGCCAGTCGTTTAGATAGATTTTCGGATACATATGAAACTCTCCCTGTTTTTAAATTCTCTTTTATGTTTCCAGAAGTCAGGGTGAGTTACAAGTCATGAGAGATACACGTTCGCTGCAGATGGGCCTCGTAGACCATTTATTCGACAAAACTCAACGCGCAATCCGGGAAGGAGTACTTCTGAATCACGGAGATTTAGAGCTGAAATGTGAAGCTGAACATCTATGCGACCATCGGAGGGGGAGATTAGACCTTTACCGCTTTTGCAGTCAAAGGCTGTGACAATTCCTGTCATTTTACGAGACAAAAAAATTCCTTAAAGCTAATAACGAGGTGAACTATACACATGCCCGTAGATAATGCCAGAAATATTTTTCGGCCATTGTGATATCTGGATGGCTAAAATAAACATTGATTATTACAAACGCCCATGCGTTAATGATTGCGTCGGTTTGAAGAACAGACAAAATACAAAGTAGTTTACTAAAGCAGTTCTCATTTCAGGTGTTGTATATTTATCCCTTCTTTGAGTCTCTCCACTAAGCGCTAAGTAGTTACTGTAATAAAACCATGTTCGCCGGAAGGCCAAATTAAGGAATAAAAATGTCAAATAAAATGACTGGTTTAGTAAAATGGTTTAATGCTGATAAGGGATTCGGTTTTATCTCTCCTGCTGATGGTAGTAAAGATGTGTTTGTACATTTTTCTGCTATCCAGAGCGATAATTTCCGCACCTTGTTCGAAGGTCAAAAAGTCTCATTCTCCATTGAGAATGGTGCTAAGGGTCCGGTTGCTGGCAATGTAGCAATCACAGAGTAAAATCCTTTTTGTCTGTATTCGATAACGATGACGGCTAAAGCCTGAGTAGACATACTGACAGAAGTAAAGGATGTATTGTTGGATCAGTAGAGTTAAAATGTTATTGATCCGGCAATAAAGGCAACGGTGAGCATATTTCATCTCAATCTTGAATGAGAAAGTATACTGACCATTGTAGTTGAGCGTAGGTTCACTGCACGAAAAGTCTAACGGTCAGAGACTAACCACTTGATTTATAAGATAAAGTACGCAAGAGGATAGTTTTCCCAGATATCACAATAATTACTATTCATTTAATAAGAAAATACTAAACCCGCAGCCAGCGGGTTTTTTATTATCTGTAGCTTAATCAATCTTAAAATACAGATGTAGTGATTCTGTGCGAGAAACGGTATCTCAAACAGATTCAGGCTGCTTCTTTTTGATTCGTCTGGAATACTTTATTGCAATGAGGACAGATTAAAAGGGACCCTTTTTGTACTCTTGAAAAACTGTGTTCAGATTGCTGGGTACAGTTTGGGCAGGTGCATTTGACAAGATAGTTACGGCGTGATCTGGAGTCTTTACGTTCTGACATAGGCTTTTCCTTGAGTGGATGGATTTCCACTTTACCTTAATTTTTCCAGGAAATCTTAATTTTATGAAACGATAGGGGACTGATAAAAATATCGGTGACTGGATTGATAACACATTAGTAAGATAACGCGCATAGATTGATTGTGATGATTCACCGGGAAGATAGTGTTTGCGGTGAATAGCACTAAGAAAAAAGTTTCACAAAGAACCTGCGGATGAGAACTCTCCTCTCAGGAACGATGTTGTTTTTGAACTGTTCATTTGAGCGGATTTTTTACTCCCCCTCCTGTTCGTCCGAGCCGACTTTGTTTTGCATGAAAGGTAAGTAGGTCGGATTTTGTGTAAATGACATAATTTTATGTTCGAAAAGAGAACCAGATAACAACTCCTGCCAAGGTGATCGCTATACCGGTGAGGCATACGTTTTTAAATCTCTCTCTTTTAGCTGCCTTCACAAACGGGTTTACGGTTTGGCAATGTGGGCATATCAGGGCATGTAAGGTGATCAGTTTCCCACAAAAGGGGCAGGGTTTGGTAATCATTGGTACAAAGTGAATTAAAGGAATATATCCAGACTTTACCACACTTATTGAGTTGTTTTAATAATCACTCTGATTTTTCAGAAATATTCACTAGTTGCAGACTTACGGGAAACATCCGTTACGTGCTTTGTTGATAAATCCAGCCCGTGAAGCCTGATCCTTTCATCACACAGCGCCATCCGAAGAAATCGGAGGTAGGGCTATGACCAGAATGAGCACCATTTACAGCAGACTTTCATATGGATCAGGAACCACGCTTGCCGGCTGCGGTGTATCAGCGAAGGCATATGCCGAAACAGCTAAAACAGCAAAAGAGGTGTCATGGATGTTGGCCGACAGAATTGCAGGGTTAAGCCTGAGCGACTGGGCAATTATTGTCGGTATCGCATGCACTGTTATCACTTGTGCAGTGAACTGGTATTACAGGAAAAAGGAAAGGGAGGACCGGCTTAATGGCAATGTCACCAAAGCTGAAGAATAAACTGAGCGCAGCGGTTGTTGGTTTGATTCTTGCGGGGGCTTCCGCACCCTTGATTCTCGATCAGTTTCTGGATGAGAAAGAGGGTAACAGCCTTACGGCATACCGCGATGGCGGCGGGCTATGGACCATTTGCCGTGGCGCCACGATGGTTGATGGTAAGCCAGTAGTTCAGAGCATGAAGCTGTCTGCTGAGAAATGCGCCCAGGTGAACGCCATAGAACGCGACAAGGCGCTGGCGTGGGTTGAGCGAAATATCAAGGTACCACTGACCGAACCGCAGAAAGCGGGAATTGCATCTTTCTGTCCATATAACATCGGCCCCGTAAAATGTTTCCCATCCACGTTCTATAAGCGCATCAATGCTGGCGACCGCAAAGGAGCCTGTGAAGCGATCCGCTGGTGGATTAAAGATGGGGGCCGCGATTGTCGTCTGACCAAAGGTCAGAAAAATGGCTGCTATGGGCAGGTAGAGCGACGAGACCAGGAAAGCGCGCTGGCGTGCTGGGGGATAGACCAGTGAGCCTGCGCTCCCAGCTTATTGTTGCCGCGGTACTGGTCACCAGTGCGTTTATCGCTGGAAATATATGGTGTAGCCGCGGTTGGGAAAAGAAGTGGGCGGAACGTGATAGCGCGGAATCCACGCAAACAGCGAACGCGCAGACTGCTGCCCGCTGGATTGAACAAGGGCGCATAATTGCCCGTGATGAGGCCGTAAAAGATGCACAAGCACAAGCCGCTAAGTCTGCTGCCACTGCTGCTGGCCTGTCTGCCACTGTTAGCCAGCTGCGCACCGAAGCAACAAAGCTTGCCGCCCGCCTGGACGCCGCAAAGCACACCGCAAATCTTGCCGCTGCCGTCAGAAGCAAAACAGCCGGAGCCGACGTCACAATGCTCGCCGACATGCTCGGAAATATTGCAGCAGAAGCTGAATATTATGCTGAGATTGCTGACGACCGCTTCAATGCCGGATTGACTTGTGAACGCGTATATGAGGCTATGAGAAATACCAATAATGGACGCATAGAAAAATGAACGTATAGAAAAAATAAAGGTAAAAATTAAGAGGTTGGAACTTTTACATGTAATGGGTATGGATTATCCAATGAATGAAATACGACACATCCCTGAGTCAAAATCCCTGACAACTTAGGGTGTTAGATAAAGGTTTTAAGCAGCATGACATGATTTTCAATTTAAGCTATTTAAATTAATTTTTATGCTCAAAGTTATGTGTGATTTCCTTACAAAACTAAACCTTGCTATGTTTGGTTAATCATGCGTTAATGACTCTCTGGTTTGTTACAAATTTATCTGAAGCAGTCGCTGAAATAATTTTATTCCTTGTTCCTGTTGAGATTTCCTTGTTAGCTTTTCTCTCTGATAATTTTTTTCGGACCAATCTGCCCAAGGGCTCACTCAATTAAGGTAATGATTATGTCTAATAAAATGACTGGTTTAGTAAAATGGTTCAATCCTGAAAAAGGTTTTGGGTTTATCACCCCTAAAGATGGCAGTAAAGATGTGTTTGTACACTTCTCTGCTATCCAGAGCAATGATTTCAAAACTCTGAATGAGAATCAGGAAGTTGAATTTAGTGTTGAACAGGGACCCAAAGGACCCTCGGCAGTTAATGTCGTGGCTGTATAAGGCAACTGTTATTACTAATAATATTCACTTCAGATGCCCGTGTTGTCACGGATCTCAGTACAGAACGTCAAACTTTGATGTTACTGAAAAAAATCCTTTCGGAGCAAAATGTATTTTTTGCAAATCAACAATGATAACATTTGATAATGTTGCACTATACATTCGTTCTGGTCAGTCTTCGTTAGATTTTAGAAAATAAATATCAGGCTCCTTATGGAGCCTTTTTTATATGCTTAACCGTTCATTTATGTAAGAACCATCACGGTATAATTATGAAAAAAGTAATTGTTTTTTTTAACTCAGAACCGGCAGTAGTCGTATCTGTAATGAAGGGTATTACGACGATAATGCGTGAGTTTCCCAACGGAGAAAAAGCTCATCTGTCCGTGATGTCTGCGGGATTCCCATCTCTGACTGGAGACCATAAAATAGTTTATGTGGCTTCTGATCGTGATGTCAGTTCCGAAGAGATTCTCGAGGCTGCATCGAAGCTTTTGAAATGATACCTGGTTGTTTTGTGACCGACCCGGATTTTAGTCCAGTGGTTTGTGGGTTCGCGAGCTCTTTTGCATGAAGATTGCATTGCAACCTCTTGATAATTGAATTTTTCCATTCTATCTTTTAAACATGTCAGCGCTTATACAAGTGCTCCACTGGGAATGTAACATGCTTGGCGTTGATACGTTAGAGATCAAGAGAGGTAAACAATGAGTGTCGAAGATTTAAAAAGAAAAACTGAAGCGGATATTTCTGAATTCATCACAAAAAAAATTATTGAACTCAAAAAAAAGACAGGAAAAGAAGTCTCCGACATCCAGTTTACTGCTCGAGAAAAAATGACTGGGCTTGAAAGCTATGATATTAAAATTACATTAATCTAATTGTTATAAGAATCAGTTCGAGTGAAAAAGCATTATCTTGAAAGGTAATGCTTTTTTATTTCTGTCATAAAATTTAGAACTTTGTCAAAGCCTTCACTTCTAAGCATAGATTTTCTGCCTATCTTTTTACGGGTCCTTCTGGCGATTCTGAACACCGAGGGGGCGAGGACACGCGGAAAACGGCTGGTTTTTTGCATTTTATCGGCATCATCATCATTCTCTTAACTCGTTGATATTTCAGTCGTGAAATTATTCACGATGTCGAAATGGTTAAATATTGTTCATCATCATGGATAACGAACTGAAAAACCTTCGCCTCAACATCAATCAACTTGCAGCGGTGACCGACCTTCATCGTCAGACGATCTCCAGCAAGCTGAATAACGTTGAGCCTGCTCCGGGCAGTAATTCTCGTCTCAAGCTTTATTCTGTCGTGGATATTCTCCGGGAACTGCTGGGCCGAACCACGACACCCGAGCTGGTGGATATCGATAAGATGTTACCGCCGGATCGTAAGGCATGGTTTCAGTCTGAACGTGAGAGGCTTAAATTCCAGCAGGAAACAGGTGAGTTAATCCCGGCATCGACAGTGACCCGAGAATTTTCATCGATGGCAAAAGCCGTCGTTCAGGTGCTGGAAACGCTGCCGGATATTCTTGAACGTGATTGTGCGATGACGCCTGCAGCTGTCGTTCGGGTGCAAAAAGTCATCGATGACCTGCGGGATCAGATAGCCCTGAAGGTTGAGCAGGCAGATACGCCGGAACAGGAGGACAGTTCGCCAGAAGAGGAGTAAGCCATGCGACAGGCCACGGCGGCGGAGCTAAGAAAAAACACTGCCGGGATCATCAGAGCACCGCGCCGAATGCCTGTAGCCGAAGCCGTACATAAATATATGCGTGTTCCGGTCGGCGTGGGTAACTCCGTTGAGTGGGATCCTAATCTTGCCCCTTATGTTGTGGAGCCGATGAACTGCCTGGCATCACGCGAATATGATGCTGTCATTTTTGTTGGCCCTGCCCGAACGGGTAAAACCATTGGTCTGATTGATGGCTGGGTGGTGTACAACGTTGTCTGCGATCCGTCTGACATGCTCATCATTCAGATGACGGAAGAGAAAGCGCGCGAACACTCAAAAAAACGTCTGGCCCGAACATTTCGTGTCAGCCCGGAGGTGGTATGCCGGCTGAGTCCCTCACGCAATGACAACAACGTGCATGACCGGACTTTCCTTGCCGGGAACTACCTGAAGATAGGCTGGCCGTCTATCAACATCATGTCGTCCTCAGATTTTAAGTGTGTGGCGCTGACGGATTACGATCGCTTCCCGGAAGATATCGACGGGGAAGGGGACGGATTTTCGCTTGCTTCAAAACGTACCACCACCTTTATGTCGGCGGGGATGACGCTGGTCGAGAGTTCACCGGGCAGGGAAATCACCAATACGAAGTGGCGGAGAAAGTCACCTCACGAAGCCCCTCCTACTACCGGGATCCTGTCTTTATATAACCGCGGTGATCGTCGTCGCTGGTACTGGCCATGTCCACATTGCGGGGAATACTTTCAACCGGCCATGGAGGCGATGACAGGCTACCGGGAAACGTCTGACCCGGTAAAAGCCAGTGAAGCGGCGCACATTGATTGTCCGCATTGCTGCGGCATGATTACCGCCGACAGAAAGCGGGAACTGAACGGAAAGGGGGTCTGGTTGCGTGAGGGACAGACTATCGACCGTGAGGGCAACATAACCGGAGAAGCCCGACGCTCGCGCATTGCCTCGTTCTGGATGGAGGGACCTGCGGCGGCATACCAGACATGGGCGCAACTGGTTTACAAATTACTGACGGCGGAACAGGACTATGAAGCCACCGGCAGCGAAGAAACACTCAAAACGGTAATTAATACTGACTGGGGGCTGCCTTATCTTCCCCGGGCAGCCAGTGAGCAGCGACGTGCTGACGTGCTGATGCTGCGGGCAGAAGACTATGGCAAACGGCTTGTGCCGCCGAAAGTCCGTTTTCTTCTGGCGTCGGTGGATGTGCAGGGTGGGAAGAAGCGCCGTTTTGTCGTCCAGATCATCGGGTACGGTGAAAACGGCGAACGCTGGCTGGTGGACCGCTATAACATCCGCCAGTCCCTGCGTTGTGATGAAAATGGTGAGGCACAGCAGGTGCATCCCGGATCCTATCCGGAAGACTGGCAACTGCTCATCACGGATGTCCTCGAAAAAACCTATGCGTTGCAGTCAGACTCTTCGCGACGGATGCCCATTCTTGCAATGGCTGTCGACAGCGGTGGGGAGGATGGGGTAACGGATAACGCCTATAAATTCTGGCGCCAGTGTCGTCGTGACGGACTGGGTAAACGGGTTTACCTGATAAAAGGTGACAGCACCCGACGCCAGAAAATCATTACCAAAACCCACCCTGACAACACAGGCCGAAGCGACCGCCGGGCGGATGCGCGTGGTGAGGTTCCGGTATATCTGTTGCAGACGGACCTGCTAAAAGATCAGCTCAGTAACAACCTTGAACGTGAAACCCCGGGTGCCGGGTATATCCATTTTCCTGACTGGCTGGGGGAGTGGTTCTACGAAGAACTGACCTACGAAGAACGCGGCACGGACGGAAAATGGCGCAAGCCCGGAAAAGGCAATAACGAAGCCTTTGACCTTTTCTGTTATGCCCACGCCGTCGCTGTCCTGCGTGGTTATGAAAAAATCCGGGACTGGGAACAGCCCCCGGTATGGGCTGCTGCTCAGGAGAGTAATTCAAACATCATTGACGGGGAGCACCCCAGGGAGATTGCTGTGAAAAAAGCGGTACCTGTACGTTCGTCTCCTGTTCCTGAATCTGAACAGTCCAGCCCGTTATCTGGTGGCTGGCTGGGTGTCAGTGGTAACGGAGGCTGGCTGTGACGAAATCAGAAGTTCAACAGATGCTGGTAGCTGTGCGGCAGGCTTACCGGGATTCTCTGGACGGTAAAAGCGTGTCATTCACGGGGGTTAATGGCCGGGCAATTACCAACCATGACCCTAAAGCCCTGCGTGACGAGCTTGAATATTGGGAAAGGCGCTGGCGCGCTGTCTCAAACCGCAGCGGCTCGTTCAAACTCGCTAACTTTCTGTAAGGCAAATCATGGGATTTTTTGAAAAGGCACTGGGCGCAATATCGCCCGGGTGGGCGGCATCACGCGCACAAAACCGACTCAGACTCAGAGCCTATGAGGCAGCAAATCCGACTCGCCTGCATAAGGGGAAACGTGAATCCCGGTCGGCGGACACCGCTGTATTTGCAGCCGGTACTTCATTACGAGAACAGGCCCGCTGGCTGGATGAAAACCATGATCTGGTGATTGGTCTTTTTGACAAGATGGAGGATCGGGTCATCGGTGCTCACGGGATCCACGTTGAACCGCAGCCGCTGGATCTTGAAGGTAATCTCCACTCTGAGTTTGCTGGTCAGTTATCCGCGCTCTGGGCGGAATGGTCGGTTCGTCCGGAAGTGACCGGGATGTTTACCCGTCCGGAAGCAGAGCGGCTTTTGTTACGTTCAGCACTGCGTGATGGCGAGGTGTTTACACAGATGGTACGGGGAAATGTAGCCGGGTTGCAGCATTCAACCCAGGTACCGTTTTCTCTTGAACTGCTGGAGGCGGATTTTGTTCCGTTTAACCTGAACAGTACCTCTGGGCAGCAGATCCGCCAGGGGATTATTGTCAATGCCTGGGGCCGACCGACGGGTTACAGAGTTTATAAGAACCATCCTGCCAGTTTTGCCGGACTCAATGCTGATTTAAAAACTGTTTCGGCTGACAGCATGCTGCACCTGGCTATGCGTAAACGGCTTCACCAGTTAAGGGGGATTAGCCTCATCCATGGCGTGATAACCCGACTCTCCGATATTAAGGATTATGAAGAGAGTGAGCGCGTGGCGGCACGTATTGCGGCGGCGCTGGGTTTCTATATCAAACGTGGGGATGCTCAGTCTCTTGATACAGAAACCGAGTTTTCAACACCGGGTGGACAGCGCCATTACGATATTGCGCCGGGGATGATTTATGACGAGCTAAAGCCAGGCGAGGATCTGGGCATGGTGGAGTCGAATCGCCCGAATGTTCATCTGTATGAGTTCAGAAATGGTCAGATGCGCGCTGTGGCGGCGGGGACACGTGGCAGTTATTCCAGCATCGCGCGGGATTACAACGGTACCTACAGTTCACAGCGGCAGGAGCTGGTTGAGAGTTTTGAAGGTTACAACGTTATGCAGCAGTGGTTTGTTGGGCAGCAAAGCCGTCCTGTATACCGAAACTGGCTGGCAATGACGTTGCTCAGCGGCGTTACCATCCCCAAAGATGTCGACAAAAAATCCCTTTACAACGCGCTCTATCTTGGGCCAGTCATGCCATGGATTGATCCGGGAAAAGAGGCTGCTGCCTGGAAGGCAATTGTCCGTGGAGGGGCAGGCACAGAAGCCGAATGGACGCGCGCACGTGGTAAGAATCCGCAGGAGGTGAAACGTCAGCGTCTCCGGGAAACCCAATTCAACCGAGAAAACGGGCTGGTGTTTGACTCAGACGCCGCCAACGATAAAGGAGTGCTTCCTGATGCAGCAAATGATAAGCCCGCCCCGTCGCGGGACGATGATTAATTCCCGTGCCAGTGTGGCTGGTATCGATGCCGCAAACGGTCAGTGCTGGTATGAGATACGCGCCCTGGCTGCAGGGCGCGTGGAAATATTTCTCTATGACGTGATCGGCGGCTGTGGGATTACCGCTCAGCAGTTCGTCTCCGACTGTAAGGAGGCCGGGGTGTTTGAGGCCAGCACCGTCGATCTGCATATCCACAGCCCGGGCGGCGATGTGATGCAGGGATTTGCCATCTTTAACACCTTGTCCCGTCTGAAGGCGAAGCTGGATATCTGGGTGGATGGCGTGGCTGCCAGTATGGCTTCAATGATTGTCTGTCTGCCCGGTGCCACGGTGCATATGCCGGAAAACGCCTGGCTGATGGTTCACAAGCCGTGGGGCGGGATCGCCGGGGATTCCGATGATATGCGTGATTACGCTGCCTGGCTTGATCGTAATGAAGCGCTGATGCTCAGTGCCTACATGAACAAGACCGGGCTGGGGCAGGAAGAACTGGAGGCGATGCTGAAAGCTGAAACCTGGCTTAATGGCGCGGAGGCGGTGGAAAAAGGTTTCGCTGACACGCTTGAACCAGAACTGCAGGCCGCGGCCTGTGTGAATCAAAATAAACTGAAGGATTACCAGAATATGCCAGAACAGATTAAAAACCTTTTTGGGCCGCGCGCCGAAGCCCCTGCATGTCAGCCGCAACCCGCACAAAACCCGGCTCCGCAGGCCGCAAATAACCCACCGGCACCGCAACCCGCCCAGCAACCGCTGGCAGGAAATATCGACATTACCGCACTGGCCGCCCAGCTCCAGCAGCAGATGCAGGCAGCGAATACTGAACGAGTCAGCGCAGTTTCTGCTGTGTTTGAGGCGTTTCCTGCTTTCGGCTCGCTGAAAGCAGAATGCATCACGGATATTTCCTGCTCAGCGGAACAGGCCCGTACCAAATTGCTCAATGCGCTGGCGGCAGGGACTACCCCGAGTGCCGGACCGGGTGCAGTTCACATCCATGCGGGTAACGGGAACATTGTTGGTGATTCCATTCGTGCGGCGGTAATGAACCGTGCGGGCTATGCGCAGGCGGAAAAAGATAACGCCTACAACGGGTATACCCTGCGCGAACTGGCCCGCGCCTCGCTGGTGGATCGTGGTATCGGTATTTCTGGTGTCGGTACGGCGCAGGCGATGGTTGGGCTGGCGTTCACCCACAGCAGCAGCGATTTCGGCAATATCCTGATGGATGTGGCGCATAAGGCTGCATTGCTTGGCTGGGATGAGGCCAGCGAAACATTCGAACAGTGGACCCGTAAAGGCACACTGACCGATTTCAAAACCGCGCACCGCGTTGGCCTGGAATCACTGGCATCGCTGCGTAAGGTTCGCGCCGGGGCGGAATATAAATATGTCACCATTAAAGATCGCGGTGAGCCGATTGCACTGGCCACCTATGGTGAGCTTTTCAGCATTGACCGCCAGACTATCATCAACGACGACCTGGATATGCTGACGCGTATCCCTCAGGCAATGGGGCTTGCTGCGCGAGCCACTGTCGGCGATCTGGTCTGGGCGGTACTGACCAGCAACCCGAAAATGTCGGACGGTAAGCCGTTGTTCCACGCCGATCACGGCAACCTTGTTACAGCCGATCTGACTATTGAAGGGCTGGATACTGCGCGTAAGGCAATGCTGCTGCAAAAATCCGGCGATCGCCGTCTGAATATTCGTCCGGCCTACATGCTGACGCCAGTGGCAATTGAGTCACGGGCAAATCAGCTGATTAAATCCGCCAGTGTACCGGGTGCAGACGCGAACAGCGGGATCGTTAACCCGATCCAGAACTTTGTGACCGTGGCTTCTGAGGCCCGCCTGGATGACAGCAGCCCGACCGATTATTACCTGACTGCTGCGCAGGGGCGCGACACCATTGAAGTGGCGTATCTCGACGGTATCGACACGCCATATCTGGAACAGCAGCAGGGCTTCACTGTGGACGGCGCCGCATTCAAGGTGCGCATTGATGCGGGGGTGGCTCCGCTCGACTGGCGCGGGCTGGTTAAAGTTACCAAAAAATAATGACCGCCGCCTGGCGGTTTTTTTATCCCTGAAGGCGGCGCTGGTCGCCTTTTCCTTTTATGGAGAAAAAACATGGCGAATAACTATCAGCAGAACGGTACCACACTGGATTATCACAATGCGGGTGTTGATGCCGTTTCATCCGGTGCGCTGGTGGCGGTCGGCGGAATTGCCGGGGTGGCACACAGCGATATTCCTGCTGGCGAGTGGGGAACACTGCATATGGCCGGTGTTTTTGTGCTGCCTAAAGCGGCAGAAGAAATTGCGGCAGGCCAGAAACTGTATCTGGCTGGCGGCAAGCTGACGGTGGCAAAAGGCGATGATGCAACGCCAAACCCGGTTGTTGGTTCCGCCTGGGGAGCAGCTGAGGCGGATGATACTGATGTTGCCGTCCGCCTGGGGTTCTGATGAGCCGGTTCCGGGAACGTTTGGCTAAAGCAGATGCCCGGATTAACCGGGCGTTTGCCGAAGAAGTCCCTGCATGCCTGCAAACGGGTGAAGGCCCGCGTCTGGTGACCGTGATTTTTGAATCACCGGATGCGCTGTCGGGTGTACCGGGTGGCGGGGAAATTCAGAACCATTCCCCGGCGTTCAGTGCAATGACTGCGGATATTTCCGGTCTCGAAAAACATGACGGTGTGGTGATCAATACCATCCCTTACCGGGTAACACATATCGGCGCGGATGAAGAAGGGCGGACCCGCGTCACGCTGGCATATGGGGAACCCGGCAAAACACAGCCTCAGATCGATAAATGGAGCTGATATGGCGCGGGAGTCTCGACTGCGACGGGATTTACCCGTCGATATTGATGTGGATGTTATCTGGCGAATTGCGGACAGTATCGGTGCGACGCAAAAACAGTTCCGTGCAGCATACTCGCGCGCGCTCAGGCGTACTGCCGCCACGCTGCGAAAGAAAGCGATGGCGGATCTGAAAGACGGGCTGGCCCCACGCAGTATGGATCTGGTCCGGCGCCGTCTGCTGTCTTTTCGCCTGGACAGGGGATCGCAACTGGATAACTTCCGGCTCTGGTTCGGGCTGAATGCCATTAAGGTGAAAGACCTTAAAGGACGAATCAACGGACGGCTGCGACCGCACCATACCCGGCGTGATCGCAACACGGGACGTTTTATTAAAGCGCGCCGCCAGGCAGATAACGCCGGATTTTCCCCGAAAGGTAATCTGCTGAGCGAACGGTCGTTTGAAAACGGGGAGGTGTCCCGTTCAAAACGGGATAATCGCCGGACGGTGGTTATTCGCGATCCCCAGACCCGCCGGACACGCGAAGCAGAAATGGATATCTACGAACCGATGCTGAACTACATCGAGGACAACGCATTTGCGGAAGCGATGGAGATTTTTATGCATCACTTTGAAACCGACATTCGCGGGCGCGTAAAAGCCCGTATTTCTGTCTGAGGTAACGAACGATGGCCGAGCCACTGTTGCTGGGGCGGTATCACGATGCCGTGACTGACGCATTAAAAAAAATCGGATGGGTGCGTGATGCCGGTGCGTATCCGGAACGAAATGTTCCCCGCTTTTCGGGCCTGACCACGCCCGCGGTGTATTTCTCGATTAACAGCTGGGAACAGGGCGGAGGTAATGAGGGGCAACTGAGCGTTAATTTAACCTGTGATCTCTTCGTGGTGGTGGATGCCGCCGGATCGGGTGTGAGTCAGCCTGAGATTTTTGTCAGAACCGCTGCGGCCGATATTACCCAGTGGATTGACGGGCAGCAGTTTGGTCTGGGCCATATTGAGCCTGCGGTATTCACCACGGCTGAACGTGATGAGTTTGATCCGCGAATGGATGATTATCTGGTCTGGCGTATTTCATATACCCAGGCGGCTGCATTTGGTACTGACCCCTTTGCACACAATGGCATGCCTTTGCAGCAGACCTGGCTGGGTGCTGCACCTGATACGGGCCGTAATCACGTGGATGACTATCAGCTTATCTGGGAGGCTCAGCCCGATGAGTGATATCGCAGGCGACCTGCAGCGCAGGTTGGCGAACCTTGTCCGGCGCGGTGTTATCCATTCCGTCAGGCACGATCGCATCCCAAAATGCCGGGTGGATTTGGGGGATATCATCACGACCTGGCTGCCGTTGTGCCAGGGGTTTTCCGGAGCTAACCGGGCGGATTCAAATCCTTATGCCGTGGGGGATGCGGTTACGGTCCTGTCCGAAGCCGGAGAGCTCAACAACGGACGGGTGTTTCCCGGCTGGAACACAGGAAAGCTGCCGGTGCCGGAAGGAAGTGACAGCGAGCACATTACCCGTTATAGCGACGGGACCGAGATCCGTTATGACAGGAACGCGCATGCCCTGACGATTACGCTGGCTGATGGTGGAACCTACAAAATTGTCGGTAAAGGCACGCTGGATGGTCCGGTTGAAATTACCGATACCCTGACAGTTCAGGGCAAAACCCAGATTAATGCTGACACGTCGGTTGCAGGGAATATCGGGGCGTCAAAGGAGATAACGGATAAATCCGGCAGCATGAGCAAGATACGTGAAGTCTTTAACAACCACGATCACTGCGGCGATAGCGGCGGGCTCACCCATAAACCTAATCAGAAAATGTGACCTGCTGCGGCAGGTTTTTTTATGCCTGGAGAAAAAACATGTCTCAGTTACATGGCGTTGAAACTATTGAACTCACCTCGGGTACGGTGGCGGTTACCACGATTCAGACCGCCATTATCGGCCTGGTGGGAACAGCACCTGATGCGTCGGGGGGAACAGCCGCATCGGGATCATCCGGTACACCCATTCTCGATAACGTTATCGACTTCACTGCAACCATTAAGGGGCGGGAAGGCAATGTCATCAATGTCGCTGCGCTGGCCGGACAGCCGGCAGCCGAAAATCCTGCTGCGGTTGTGACGTCAGCAAGCTGGGAGCCTGAATCGCTGACACTGAAAATCACGCTGGGTTGTGATGAGCACGGTGTTATCACGGCTAAACCCGAAGACGTTGCTGAGGCTGTCGGTGGTGTTGATGGCGCAAAAGTCAGTGCGAGCGGGCGCGGTGACGGGATTGTCCAGCCCTTCAGCCTGCAATTAGCGGGGGGTGAAGATGAACCCTTTCCACTCAATACGCCGGTGGCGGTCGTCGGCACCACGCTGTTATCCCGCCTGGGTGAAAAAGGTACGCTGAAACAGGCACTGACAGACATTAACGATCAGCGTAATGCGCTGACGGTGGTGGTGCGTGTGGCAGATGAAAACGATGTGGCAAAACGACGCGCTGCGGTACTGAAGGGGATCGGCACCTTGTCTTCAGCGAAATCTGTTACCACGTACCAGCCGCGTATTGTGATAGCGCCGGGATTCAGTGAGGACGATGCGGTTGGTAAGGGGCTGGAAACCGTGGCCGGGAAATTGCGCGCCGTTGCCTATGTTGACTGCGCCTCCGGTGCGACGCTGCAGGAAGTGGTACAGCGTCGCCAGTCCTATGGCGCACGAACTGAACTGTTGCGCCCGCGGGTCCAGGCGAGCGATGCAGATGGCCAGCTGGTTTATCGCCCTTACTCTGCGTTTGCTGCCGGGTTACGCGCCCGCATCGACTTTGAAAAAGGCTGGTGGTGGAGCAAGTCGAACCAGGACATCAATAACATCCTCGGTGTTGAGCAGATCGATGAATTTATCCTCGGGGATGAGAACTGCGATGCAAACCTGCTCAACATGCAGAACGTGTCCACCATTATCCGCCGGGCGGGTTTTAAACACTGGGGGAACCGCCTGTGTGCTACCAATCCACAGTGGCGTTTTGAATCTGTCCGCCGTACTGCTGATGTTGTTGAGGACAGCATTCAGGAAACCATGCTGGAGTATGTTGACCGCCCACTGGACCGGGAAAATGCGGATGACATTATCGGTACCATCAATGCCTATATGCGGCAACTGGTCGGTCTTGGCGCCATATTCGGTGGGCGGGCCTGGCTGGATGAAGAACTGAACACCGCGGAAACCATGGCGTCGGGTGTCCTGTACATCAACTATGACTTTGGTCCGAAATCGCCGACTGAACTTATCAGCCTGCGCGTCCGGGTGAACAATAACTATGCGCTTGAGGAGATGCTTGCAGCATGAGCGATAAAAACACACTACGCGTCTGGACCTTCTTCCGGCAGGGGATCCGTATTCAGGGGGCGCATGAATTTACGCCGCCGTCTCTGGCTATTGTTAAAACGGATTTGCGTACCGGCGCACAGGATGCGCCCACCCCGGTTGATGACGGCATGGAAGCACTGACCTGTCAGGTTAAATTTTATGGGATAGATACGGATATGCTGGCCAGCTTTGGTTTTGTCAGCGGCAGCCGTTCACGCTTCACGGCTTATCAGGGCTATCTCGGTAACGGCACTGCACGCGGTACGGTTGAGGAAATTGAGGGGTTTGTACAGACCGTCACGCCGGATGCGCGCAGTAAGGACACGCTTTCCGAAAATGCCGTGACGGTTGATATTGCTGTCAGCTACTACCGTCAGTCACTGGACGGGCGCGAACTGTTCGCAATTGATACAGAGCGTTTCGCCCGCCGGGTGAATGGCGTGGATGTGCTTTCTGGCCTGGCTGCCAAAGTGCGTCTCTGATTTTACTGTTATTCCACCACTGTAACGGCCTGCGGGCCGTTTTTTTATGGAGCACCCTATGAGCTTTCCTGGTGAAACCCGCGTTATAAAACTGTATTCCCCTGTATCACTTGATAGCGGGGTTGTGATCGATGAAGTCACCATGCGTGAACCACTGGTTCGCGATCGCATCACTCATGCCAAAGACCGCGGCAACGAAGAAGAGAAAGAAGCCCGCATGATTGCGCTGCTGTGCAATCTCAGTGAACAGGATCTCTGGCTGATGACGGCGGCAGATTATTCACAGCTGCTGGATGCCTTTAACGTTTTTATGCTCCCGCCCGCGAAGCGACCGAAGGCGGGCTCCTCCGGGCAATAAGATTTCTGGGGCGGCGGCTGCATTTTCCGATGGCGGAATACCTTGATATGCCGTTCAGCACTTTCTCTGATTTTTTGACCGACGAACTGGAGACGATAAACCGTGGGCGGAATAAGCCAGAACCTTAAGGCCGTCATTACCTTTGGCGGAAACCTGGATAATTCATGGAAACGATCTGCAGATGGTCTGCAAAAAAGCCTGAAAGATGTCGGAAAGCAGTCTGAACAACTGACAAAAGATCAGACTAAACTGGCAGCAGAAATCAAGCGCGCCAAACTGGCCGGTGAAAGCCTGGGGGATTTGAAGCGCCGCTATACCGATGTTTCCAGGGAAATCCGCAAAACGGAGGCGGAGCAGCAAAAACTGAATGTACAGATGCAAAAAGCACAGCGCATTCAGGCGTTCAAGGGAGCCGGTAAAGGTCTGTTCCGGCGCGGTCTGGGGATCGCCGGGCAGGTGGGCGGGATGTTTGGATCCGGGCTGGCTATTGGCGGTGGCGGTGTGGTGGCTTCAGCACTTGGCACACTGATAGCGCCAGCTGCCACCAATGCTGAAACGGCAACCCGCACTAATGTCGCAAAAAGTTACGGCGTGGATGTGGCCACGTTTAATGCCTGGGATTCTCTGGCGAAGCAGTACGACATGAATGCGGAAAACATTGGCGATCTCTTTGAAGAGTATCTGCACAAATCCGGGGAGTATAAACAGAACGGTAAGCAGGGCTCGCTGCAGGATGCGTTTGAAACGCTCGGGTTCAAAGCGGGGGATTTTGCCGGGCTCAGCGATATGGCGCAGTTCGACAAAATTGTTGAACGGGCGCTCAGCCTTCAGGACGAGTCAAAAGCCTCCTTCGCACTGGATTCTCTTTTTGGCGGGGAAGCGAGCAAGCTGCTGATGCTTATCAAGCAGTCTGGCCGGAGCTACCGCGACCTGATGGACGAACAGCGGCGCTACAACCTTGTGACCAAAGAGGGGGCTGATGGGGCGGTTGCGGGTAATCAGGCTATTAATAATCTCCGCACTGTTTTCTCTTCTGCGGTCGCCGAAATTTCCGGGCAACTGGGAAATGAACTGGCGCCGGATATCCGTAACCTGACGAATGATCTTGCCGACTGGTTCAAAGGTGGCGGGATAAAACGCATTGTGACTTTCCTGCGAAACGACCTTTATCCCGGTGTTCTGTCGTTCGGACAGGGGGTGGTTTTTGTCGGCAAAATTATATACGCGCTGGCTAAAAAACTGTCCTGGTTGCTGCCTGATGAACGAAATGATCAGCGCGATGTACTGAAAACACTGGCTGGTAACGGAATGAATATGGCTCGCCTCAGAGCTGAGCAGACAGGCCAGGGAGAATGGTTTACGCAGCAACTGGCAATTCATCCTGACTTGCCAGAAAAAGTAAAAGAGTCATGGAACGATACCCGCGGATGGTTCGGTCCTGACAGCGACGATGAGGCGTTTAACAAATCGCTTGATAAATACCTGTCACCGGAAGGCGGCGATTCGCTTTTAAACTGGAATGCGGCGCTACAGCAAAACAAGGACCATGTAGCGCAAACCGTTAAAGATGACCCGCAAAGCAGTGCCGGAGCCTGGGATAATTACGCCCATGAGCTGGTAACATCTGCCAGTCAGTGGAAAAGAGAACCATCAGGGCTGACGTACAGCCAGGGGGAAGGAGAAAGCGCCCGCGCAGGGGATAAGTATCCGAATGCTCCCCTTCCTCCCGCCGGGCAGCAGGACAGGAATGTTACGACAACAGACAGGTCACCTGCTGAGCCGGTCATTTTGAAAGACGATAGCACGGGCGGTTACTGGGAAAATCTGCTTCAAAAAATGGATGTACTGGATAAGCAGCCGCCATCACGGCAGATAACTGATAACCGCAAATTTGAATACCACTTCGAAATTAATGCTGCGCCGGGACAGGATGAGAAAGCCATTGCGGATGAAGTGACCACGGTGACGAAAAACAGTTCTGCCTTTAATGGTGATAACAGCCTTCTGGATGGGGGACTTGTCTGGTGAGTGAAATTATCCCGATATTTGAAGATTCCGGCCAGCTCAGTGCAGGCGCATTACGGGGTGGGCAGGAAGCCCGCGTGATGATGATGCTGGGGAATTTCGCCTTTTCGATTGATACAGCGGCTTATCATCAGCTCACCCGTGAGGCCAGCTGGCGCTGGAGTGAACAGGAACGCATCGGCAAACAGGACCTTCTTCAGTACACCGGAAAGCCCGGGCGTACTGTCAGGCTCGAAGGGCAGTCTCACGCCTTTTTCCGTAAAGGGGTGGAAGGGGTCAATGATTTATTTGATCTTGCCGATCAGGCGAAACCCCAGCAGCTTGTCAGCGGAGAAGGCGATGTGCTGGGGTGGTGGGTGGTGACCGACTTTTCAGACACGACGAGTAAGTTTTTACCGGGTGGCGGTCACCGAAATAAAAACTGGACGATGACGCTAAAACACTATGCCGACGATCTATCAAACGCGTGACGGAGATGTACTGGATGCAATCTGTGCCGTGCATTACGGTACTGAAAATCTTTCAGACTCAGTGACTCAGGTTCTTGAAGCCAATCAGGGGCTGGCGGATCAGGGGGCTATGTATCCTTCCGGCCTGTATATCACACTGCCGGATCTGGTGACGCCTGTAGCGGAATCGCCATTCAGTTTATGGGATTGATATGGCAGATCAGACAGCGATGCCGGAATATGCGCCGGCCTTCAGCATTCAGGCCGAAGGGAAAGATATAACCCGGGTGCTGCAACAATGCCTGAGTGAACTGACCCTGACGGATTATGGTGGGGCAACAGCGAAAGCCGATGAACTGAAAATCAGCCTCATCTCTGAAACACTGGCACTACCCACCAAAGGTGCCCGGCTTCGGGTTGCTCTGGGATTCAATGAGCAGCTGATCGATAAAGGCTGGTTTGTTGTCAGTGGTGTCTCGAGCAGCGGCCCGCCGAGGCGTATTGAGCTTTATGCGACCGCCGCGCCGATGAACGCCCAGAAACAACCCGGAGATGTGACAAGCCAGAAAACCCGGAGCTGGGATAACCTTCGCCTTGCCGATATTGTCAAAACAGTGGCCACCGATAACGGACTTATTCCCCGCGTGGCCGACGCGCTGAAAGATATTCATATCAATCACATCGATCAGGTGGCGGAATCCGATGCCAACCTGCTCGCAAGGCTTGCACGTGACTACAACGCAGTGAGCAAACCATCGGGAGGCTACTGGCTTTTTTTACAGCAGGGGGCCACGGCAACGGCTTCAGGAAAACAGACTGGCGGGATCACCATCACACCGGATGAAGTATCAAACTGGTCCTACAGTGAAGGTGAGCGGGGGAGTTCGACGGGGAAAGCTACGGGGAGCGGAGGTAAAGCCAAAGAGAAAATCGGCGTGCGTTATTACGACGAGGAGGACGGCACGACAAAGACCTCCTCCGTTGAACATGATGGCCCGGCGATGACCAATCCCTATACCCAGTCGGAGAAAAACACCGCCGAGCAACAGGCAAATTCCAGGAAAACACAGGCGAAGCGTAACGAGCAGAAAATGATGCTCACGGGGCCATGTCGCCCGAAACATGTTCCGCTGACAGCAGAAGCAAGTGTGTCGACGTCCGGTTTTGGTTCCCGTGAGGATCGGGCCTGGGTGGTTGAGTCTCTGATCTTTTCTCTGACGTCAGCTGGATTCAGCTACACCTACAACCTTGTCGTGGATATTCGTAAACCCGCAGCAGCTTCGAAAAAATCAGAAAAGCAGGACAAAAAAGGCCCGTCCTACTTCGGTTAACCCTCACGCCATCCGGCGACTCAGCTACGGAATTTAATCATGAACGGTGTAAACAACCGGACCGGAAAACGCCTGTCCGGCGTCGCCCATTTGCGCCAGTCCGTCAGCGACATACTGACCACGCCCATCGGGAGCCGGGTTCTTGTCCGTGACTATGGCAGTGATCTGTTTTCGCTGGTGGATAACCCCCGGGATGATTTGACCCGACTACAAATAATCGCCGCATCAGCGACTGCACTGGCCCGGTGGGAAACGCGGCTGAAGGTAACACGTGTGCTTGTTTCCTTTCCTGAAGGGCTGTCCGGCTGTGTGCTGGATATCGAGGGGATCAACAAGGAAACCAATTTACCTGTCAGAACGGGAGACATAACGATTTATGGCAAGCAGCTATGACGTGATCAACCTGTCCGAACTGGACGTACCGGATGCCATTGTGGTGCCGGATGCGACTGAAATCTTCACCCGGTGGCTGGCGCGCCTGCGGGAACTTGATAAGCAATTTGATGCGCTGGTGGAATCCGATCCGACGTTTAAACAGGGGGAGGTGAATGCCTACCAGCTGACGTTGGCGTTTCAGCGGGTTAATGATGCTGTGCGGGCGGTATTTCTCTCGAGTGCAAAAGAGGCTGACCTTGACCAGATAGGTGCCGCATTCAACGTTAAACGGCAGGTGATTAAGCCCGGCGATCCGCTCGCCATTCCGCCAGTGGAGCCTGAACTGGAAGACGATGTGGCATTTCGCGAACGTATCCAGCTTTCATGGGCGCAGCTGAATACAGCAGGCGCGCGTAACGCATACCGCTTTCATGCGAAGTCTGCCGATACGGATGTGCTGGATGCTGATGCCTATGGGCCTGAAACCCATAACCGGCCCGGCTACGTTGATGTCTATGTCCTGTCACGTACCGGGGATGGGGCGGCGGGGCAGCCCCTGCTTGATAAGGTTAACAGTACACTGAATGCGGATGAAATCCGCCCGTTAACGGACTACGTGACGGTTAAAAGTGCCACGATTGCAAACTATGCCGTTACGGCAGAGCTGGAGATCCCGGAAGGACCGGACGCCAGTACGGTGCTGAATAATGCCATCGCTGTTTTGCGGTCATACACCACGCTTTCCCATCGGATTAAAACCGTCGTCCCGCTGTCCGCCATTTATGCCGCGCTGCAGCAATCCGGTGTGGTCCGGGTAAGGCTGATTTCTCCGGTGGCAGATCTGGAAGCAGAACCGGGTAAAGCCCCATGGTGTACCGCCATTAATGTCACCCGCAGGGAGGTAAGTACCAATGACGGCTAAGTTTCGATCTCTGCTACCTCCTGGCGCATTTCATGAAGAGCGGGCGCAGGAGCAGGCCAGCGCTGAGCAAATCGCCACCCTCGATACCAATATGGTGCGCAAGTCCAAAAATCCTGACACCTGTCCGGCGCATCTTCTCCCCTGGCTGGCCTGGGAGCATGCCGTTGATTTCTGGGATGACAGCTGGACGGAGGCGCAGAAGCGACAGGTGATAAAAGATGCCGCATATGTGCATCAGCACAGAGGAACGGCCGGGGCGGTACGCCGTTCTCTCGGGTCAGTGAACCTGCCCACGACCGTTGTTGAGTGGTGGGAAGACACCCCGCGCGCTGAACCTTACACCTTCCGGATCGAAGTACAGAGCAGTGAGGGGGTCAGCGACGCTCTCTATCATCAGATCCGCCAGCTTACCGAGCGGGCTAAGAACCTGCGCAGCTATCTGAGCAAAATCGATGTGATGGCGAATGTGGGTATGGACGGGGCTTTTTATATTTCGGGTGCGACAACAGCGCATATCGATGTGGACATTTTTGCCGGGGAATCTCATGGCTGATTACTACTCAATTATCACTAACCGGGGTAAAGAACTGGAGGCGGAGGCGCTGGCCAGTGGTCGCCTGATTGTACTGACTCACTTTGTGGTGGGTGACAGTAATGGCAAGCAGGTTAAACCTGATCCGTCGCAAATCCGGTTGATCAATGAAACGTACCGGGGAGATATCGCTGAGCTGGTGGTGTCACCGGAGCAGTCCACACAGTTAATGGCAAAAATCGTTCTGCCGACCGGGGTTGGTGGATTCACCGTTCGCGAAGTCGGTTTAATGACTGACGCCGGAGAGCTTTACGCGGTGGCAAACTGCCCATCGATCGATAAGCCGGTTGGTGGTGTCAGCGTTAATATGCAGTTTCGCCTGGCGGTATCAGATACCTCAAATATCACGCTGAATGTTGCAACCGGCGACGGGTTATTTCTGCGTATTGACCAGTACCTGAAAGAGATAAAAGCGCGGGGCGCGGAAGCACAAAAAACATCGCGTGAGTCCATTGGTGTCCTCGATAGCACAACACAACAAAGAGGGCTGGTTCAACTTAGCAGTTCGGTGAACAGCACCAGTGAAACGCAGGCTGCTACCCCTGCGGCAGTTAAAATCGCAATGGATAATGCGAATGCGCGGCTGGCTAAAGACCGGAACGGCGCAGATATACCGAATGCCGCATTATTTCTACAAAACCTTGGTTTAATAGAAACGATAAATCGTGCAGCCGGTTCGCTGCAAAAAGAGCAGAACGGCGCGGATGTACCACAACCTGACTGGTTTGTGCGCAATGTCGGTGCAGGGCGAGCTTTCAGTGGCTCGGTCAGTATTGGTGGAGGCGGTAACTGGACAACAGCGAACTTTATCGTCTGGCTTGAAAATCAGGGGGCATTTAATCATCCCTATTGGGTATGCAAAGGTTCATGGTCCTACGGTGATAACAGGGTTATTACGGATACGGGATGCGGGAATATCAGTCTTGCTGGCTCGGTAGTGGAGGTTATGGGAGTACGTGGTGCGATGACTATTCGTATCACCACGCCAACCACCACAGCAGGAAATGGAACGCCTTCCGCTCAGTTTACCTACATCAATCATGGCGATGGTTACTTGCCAGGCTGGCACAGGGATTTTAATACGGCAAATCCTCCTTATGAGTATTACCCCGTAGGCGCCCCCATACCATGGCCTTCGGATATACCGCCTGCTAACCATGCGCTTATGCAGGGTCAGGCGTTTAATAAATCTGCCTACCCATTACTTGCTGTGGCATATCCAACGGGTGTTATTCCTGATATGCGTGGCCAGATGATTAAGGGCACACCTGATGGTCGTGCTGTCTTGTCTCAGGAGTTGGATGGTATTAAGTCACACGACCACGGCGCAACGGTCGCAGCTACCGACCTCGGAAACCGTGACACTACCGGGTTTGATTACGGTAATAAATCTGTTTCGGCTTTTGACTATGGCACGAAATCAACAAGCAGCGGAGGCGAACACGCCCACTCGTTAGATGTTTATTATCTCAACACTTCCCAGCAGGCAGCGAAAGTCGGTGCCGGTGGTCAGTGGGCTGGCGGGGTGGGAACTCAGGGAACTTATGCGGGTGGGGCACATGCTCATTCTGTTGGTATTGGTGCGCACGACCACATTGTTGGTATCGGAGCACATGCCCACTCTGTCTACATTGGTGCGCACAGCCACGGCGTAACTGTTTCGCCGTCTGGTCATGCAGAAAACACCGTAAAAAATACCGCATTTAACTACTTAGTGAGGCTTGCATAATGGCTTTTAAAATGACCGATTCCAACCGGGTAATTACAATCTATAACCTTTCATCTTCAACGAATGAATTTATCGGTCAGGGTGATGGATTTATTCCTGCTAATACAGGGTTACCTGCATACAGTACCGATATTGAGCCGCCTCTGGCGAAAGATGGTTTTGTCGCTGTGTTTGATTTTGAGTCAGAAAAATGGTCACTTGTTGAAGACCATCGAGGGAAAACGGTCTATGACATTCATACTGGGGAAGCGATCACAGTTAACCAGTTAGGTAAGCTGCCTGACGATGTAGTTTCCGTTGCGCCCGAAGGACATTTTGTGAAGTGGGACGGAAAAAAATGGGTTCATGACACTGAAGCGGAAAAAATGGCACAGATTACGCAGGCGACAGAGCAAAAAGAAAGCCTTCTTGCTCTGGCAGCTTCAAAAATCGCACCTTTACAGGATGCAGTTGATCTGGATATTGCAACTGAAGCGGAAGTGGAACTTTTACTGGCGTGGAAAAAATGCCGTGTCTTGCTTAATCGAGTAGATACCTCAAAGCCGGAATGGCCCCCACTCCCGGATACTAAAGCCAGTTGATAAGGTGCCACCGCTTCGTTGTATGCAAAAACGGGCGGCGGCGGACTGGCGAACGTTCGATAGTGCGAGTATTGAATGATTGACAGTCCGCTTTGAGCGAAAAGCGGACTTTAGCTTACTTCCTCAGGTATGTCATACCACACATCCAGCATGGGTTACTCTTCGTCGGGGAATTTACAGAGCCGTAGTAATGTTACTTTTGTATTCTGTTAACGCGAACCACTGGAGGTTGCGTTTTGGTGTCCAGACTACCGTTAATGCTGATCATTTGATCGGGTTTAACCGTGCGACCATCAAAGACAGAATGTGGAATCAGTGTATGGATACTGCCGGTTTTGTCGCGAAAAACAAATTTATCACCACCCTGACCATCAATCAGATTGCCGCGCAGAGAGATGGTTGCACCGTCATGCATACTTTTAGCTTGTTGAACTGTCATGATTCGCGCATTTTCTGTGCCTCGGTACCCCTCATCCAGAGCGTGTGGTGGTGGCGGTGCCGTATCTTTTTTCAGTCCACCATTCTCATCGTCAGCAAAAACTGTCGGGATTAGAAAACAATATATTAATGGTGCCACATATAATTTCATTCCGACCTCACCTTAGTAGCAACTTGACTTATTAAGTCTGATTGCTATTCCTTAATCTGGCAAACTGGAACTGTCTTAAAAAGCTATATCGTTACAAATCATATAACTAGCGAGATGCAAGCGAAACAGTGAGGTCAAAGATGTCCAGAGGAAACCAGAAAGTCCCCGGCATTGAAGAGAGCCAGTATTTTCTGAATTTTGAGGCGAGATTTCATAAGCTTGGATTTGCTGTTCTGCTCATTATTATTTCCCTGGCGGTATTAGGTGTTTTTTCGGATGGTTATTTCAGTAATACCGTGAGTAAAAATACTACCGGAGAAGTGACGCTAAATTTTGAGCGATTTGGTCGTTTGCAGACAGAGTTTAAATTAAAGATCTTGGCCACAGACCAACATTCGGAGAGGAGCATTTATCGCATTGGAGGAGATTTCAATGCGTTCTATGAAATAGAAAATATCTGGCCTTTACCTGACAGAATGTACAGCAAGGGAGATGGCCTGTATCTGGTATATAATACAAATAAAAATCGAGAAAATATGGCGATCTGGTTACTTGTTACACCAGTAAAAGCCGGCAGCACTACGAGTGTGCTCCAGTTGAATTCCGGTCCTGAAATTCGTTTCAATCAGTTTATTTATCCATAGGAGATCATTATGGAAATGGTGCTGAGAGCCTTAGCAATTTATCTTATTTTACTCGTCGTGTTTAAGATTGTTGGACGCCGCGCATTATTACAAATGACCAGTTTCGACCTGATTTTATTATTGATTATTAGTGAAGCCACCCAACAGGCATTACTTGGCAATGATTTTTCCATAACAGGGGCGATGCTCACCATTGTCACTTTGGTGGTGATCGATATAGTGTTCGGATTCATTAAAAAACAGATGAGCGGCGCTGAATCTGCTCTTGATGGTTCACCGGTGATTCTGCTGGACCACGGCGAACCGTTAATGGAGAAAATGAAAATGGTTGATGTCTCTCTCGATGATATTCTGGTGGCTGCGCGCCAGAGTCAGGGCATTACGGAACCAGTGAAAATTAAGTATGCCATCTTAGAGCGTAATGGCCATATTTCAGTCATTCCTGATGAGGATTAAGGGGGGGGAATGAAAAAATCGGCGTACAACAAAACCACTGGCGAGTTAACAAAACAGATCGCGAATACGTTCATTGACAGCAGATTATCTTTAACCACAGCTGAATCCTGCACAGGTGGACTTCTGGCTGCTGCGCTCTGCGCAGAGGCAGATACCGCCAAGTTTTATGATATTGGCATCATTACCTTTAGCAACAGTGCAAAGCAGAAAATGCTTGGTGTGCAGGCCAGTACGCTGGAGAAATATACCGCTGTAAGTGAACAGACGGTGATAGAAATGTCTGAAGGCGCCCGTGTACGCGCCGGGACGGATATCAGCATTGCCATCAGCGGTTATGCGGGGCCTGACGGCGGAGAGGATGGTACTCCCGCGGGTACAATCTGGTTTGCGTGGAATTTCCGCGGGAAGATAGTAACAAAAAGAACAAATTTCTCGGGCGGTTGTCAGGATGTTATTGAAAAAGCGGTCTGTTATAGCCTGGAGGTTTTAGTGGAAGAAGTTTCTGCCTGGCAACGGCACTGACTGTGATTTGTCAGTGCATGCATGGCCAGAAATAGTCTTAAATAACTTATTTTTTTGCTTCGACGCCTTTTGCATCCGATCTCAAAAGGAACTGCGCAGTCGTGTTCGGGAGATGTTTAAGAAGCCAGTCAGCCATATCGAGTTCTTCCGCCAGAATTGACTTTATGGCAGGTATGGACGCGGTGTCACCCGCTTTCTCCGCAGCAGCCAGCAGCGAGGTATAACAAGCTATTTCAAATTGTTCATATACATAGCCGCTGATCGCTCCCTTTACAATCTCATCGGAGGGTAACATGCCTCCAATCGACTGGCCAAACGCGACCATTTTACTCATGGAGTCTTTTAGTACCGAACGCGAGATATCATTTCGCTTAAGAATATCTTCCAGCACGGTAATCTGGCGTTTTGTCTCGGTCAGGTGTTGCTCTATTCTGGCACGTAAATCAGGATAATTATCGATACGGCCTGCCATTGATTCCAGCATGGATTCCGCTTGCTTTTCCATGGCATGTGCATCCCGTAACCAATCATGGTAATGCTCAATATGATTCATCGTGATTTCCTCGAGTCAGTAATGTTATTTTTTATCAGCCTTTTTGTTGATATTGCCTACCGCAAGGTCGGTGAGTTTCAGGTCGGTATCTTTTTCTTCCTTAAGTGTTTCCGCGAGAAGTTTCACCGCTTTTTTATAACCCAGTTGTTCCGCAAGGGTGGCCAGAGTGCCGTAACTGGCTATCTCATAATGCTCTACTTTCTGTGCCGCAGCGATTAATGCCGCATCACGAACTTCATTTTTTTCAGTGCTCTCGATGACCTCATTAGCTTCTTCAATCAGTCCTTCCATCGCCACACATTTGATGCGTTTAAGCTTAATTTCCGGTTCTTGTTCAAGAATTTGGTCTATACGCTCTATTTGCCCCCGGGTTTCTTCCAGGTGTGTATTAAAAGCCGCACTGAGTTTTTCATTTGACGCCGCTCTGGCAAGTTTAGCCAACCCGCGCGTTAATTGTTTTTCCGCACTATAGGCGTCGGAAATCAGGTGAATAAATACATCTTCAATAGTTTTCATATTCATAGAGATTCCTTCTGAGCTATAGAAATACTGCGAGTCTGATGCAGACCCGCAGGACACTCTTTTTTATTAAAAGATGAGACTGAAGCTAATAATCAGGAATTGTCAGACTTACGGCCACCACTGTGACTGTTCTGCCCGCCTTTCTTACCGGCTTCAGATGCACGTTGCGGATCATTTTTGAAGTTTCCCCCGCTGTGCTGACCACCTTTGCGGCCTGCTTCAGATGCTTTATCTCGGTTTTCAGCGAAATTACCGGAACCACCACGATGCTCTGCCATATATCACCTCATATATCGGTTATGTCAGTCAGATACAAAAGTGTATTTCGTACCTGTCGTTGTTCAGTGCTTAACGTTAGCGGTAATTCTGACTTAGTCAAATTTAATTTCTGCATCCGTCATTTTTCAATCCTTTATTTTTCAATAGATTGAAAATCTCTCGTTTGGCTTATTTTTCGCCTAACATCATATTATGACACGCTAATTCATCGCTCACGCCAAAAACAGTAAAAAAATTCTACCCAGGATTGGTCTTATACAGAGGTTATTAAAATACAAGCTGTGGGTTTTGAACTACGCTTATTAGTCTTACAAATAAACATAGAGAGGTGATGGAATGGCGAATAAATATAATGAGAAACAGGGTACGAATATGACAAATTCAGAACATTTTCCTGCGCCACCTTTTCCACACCAAAAACAACCTTTTCCGGGACTTGCCGGAAAAATGCAACCACGTCCAGATCATGGGGAGGAAAGTTATCAGGGAAGCGGTCGCCTTACTGACCGAAGAGTGTTAATTACCGGAGGTGATTCAGGAATTGGACGGGCAGTAGCAATCGCTTTTGCGCGTGAAGGCGCGGATGTGGCAATCAACTACCTGCCTGAAGAAGAAGAGGACGCTCGTGAGGTTGTCGCTCTGATTCAGAAAGCAGGAAGAAAAGCCGTGGCATTCCCCGGTGATATCCGTGAAGAGACATTTTGCCAGCACCTAGTTAGCCAGGTGGTTAAGACCTTAGGTGGGCTCGATATCCTGGTCAATAACGCGGGTCGCCAGCAATTCTGTGAGTCGATTGAGGAACTTACAACTGATGCCTTTGATGCAACCTTCAAGACTAATGTCTACTCGTTATTCTGGATTACTAAAGCGGCAGTTCACCATTTACCTCCAGGGGGCGTAATTATAAACACCTCATCGGTTCAAGCCTACGAGCCCAGCGAGATCCTGCTGGATTATGCTCAGACCAAAGCGGCGATCGTAGCTTTTACAAAATCGCTGGCAAAACAACTGGCACCGAAAGGGATCCGGGTAAATGCCGTTGCACCCGGTCCTTACTGGACGGTTCTTCAATGCTGTGGTGGCCAACCACAGGAGAAAATTGAGCAATTTGGTGCCAGTTCACCACTCGGTCGACCTGGTCAGCCTGCGGAAATTGCACCACTTTATGTCACCCTGGCTTCCCCAGAGAACAGCTATACGTCCGGGCAGGTCTGGTGCTCTGACGGCGGAACCGGGACGTTATAACGAATGATTGCATGAAATGACTAACAATACCCTTCTTCCCAGACACCTAGGAGATTAAATGGCTGACTTAAATGAACGCGTTGAAATCCTTGAGAGAAATCTTAACGATCTGAGACTCGACCTTCACGCTTCGAAGATTGCTATTAGCATTTTATCTACTGTGATAAACAGCATGAGTGCTGAACCTGGAGTACTTGAAAGATCTTATGATCAAGCTAAAAGTTCTGGTCCTCTTGTAAAGTTCAATCACCCGGTAGAGGAAGGTTATGAGGATAAACTTACGGCGAGAATATTAAATATACTCTCGGCTACCTAAAACAAGCTTAACTAATCCAAAACTACCCAAGAGGATAAGCGGAATATCCTCTAAAGGTGAACGCATTCTGGACTTCCCATGCCGGGAACAAATCGGCTATAGCGATGGGGTTCAGATATGCGCAATAATTCCCTCAATGAAAAATCTCAGCGCAATAGTTACGTATGCACTGTCTGCTCATGGCACAGAGTGGGCTGTCAGGTTAGGTTTGGCTCTGTGCCATAAGATTGCCAACTCAGCTCTGAACTAATACTACTCAAGCGATATGACGGTTCAAGGTGTTTAATCTGAAACCAGCCACATATCAGCCTCTTCAAACATTTCCTGAACAGTACGGCTTATCTGTTCTATTTTATGGTTGATGGCGTCAACGCATTCAATTTTGGAAGGAAAAACTGTCCGAAACCGGTCCGAATATGTCCGAAATTTTGGCTAACTATATGATTTTTAGTACCTGAAAATACACCTTTATTTGTGCATTTTTGGTTCTGAAGGTTTGTTATTGCATTGAAAATAAAGGATAAAAAATAATTTTGGAAAAAACAGGAATCGTATTCGGTCTCTTTTTATGTGGCGAATGCGATGCCATCCAGGGCAAAACACGGCTTATCGCATGCTGCATTCTCCATAAACCATACCATACTCCTGCCCACGATCGTCCAGGCTTTTTTACCATCATTGCTAAAATTATAATCAGGTACCCTTGTACTCTGGAGGCGACATGGGACGACCTGACAATATCTATCAACGAATCGACGGTACGCAGTGGCGTCACGTCTGGGTGGTTGGGGATATCCACGGCTGCTTCTCGATACTGATGGCTAAACTGCGCCAGTACCGTTTTGATCCTTGGCAGGATCTGCTGGTTTCAGTGGGGGATGTTATTGACCGTGGACCAGACAGTTTGCGTTGCCTGAAATTATTGCGTAAACGCTGGATAGTCGCGGTCAGGGGGAATCATGAGCAGATGGCGCTGGACGCGCTGGTGACGGGAGATCAATTCATGTGGTTTATGAATGGTGGCTCGTGGTATGCGCAGGCGGAGCAACCGGCAGCGAAATTCGCTCTTGAAGAGTGTTGGCAATTACCCTGGATTCTGGAGCTGCATTGTCAAAACGGCATACACGTTATTGCTCATGCCGATTACCCGGATGATGATTATCTGTGGCTAAAAAAGATCGATTTACAGCGTGTGCTGTGGGATCGTTCGAGGCTAATGAACAACGGTTGTGGGATTCGCGGCGCGGATCACTTTTGGTTTGGCCACACGCCGTTGCTCCATCGGCTGGATCGCGAGAATCTGCATTATATTGATACCGGTGCTGTATTTGGCGGCGAGTTAACGCTGGTACAACTGCAATAATCAAAAATCGCTGTATTCCTGGGCCGGGTGCCAGAAACTATCAATGTAGTCATCCGCGGGTAAACACCCTCCGTTACGAATACGTTGATCGTCCATCGATATCAGGCACTGCTGCTCAGTTTTGTAGACATCAACCACGATATCTTCACAACCGCCATCCAGGTAGCACACAAAAAGAACCAGCGTGAACATTCCATCCTCAAATGGTAAAGCCATAGCTGTAGTGTAGAAGATGTTGATAGATGAGGGAAATTAACCAGGAAATAACCCGTCTGGCGACGGGTTCTTTTTGAATCAGGCAAGGCGCATGATCCAGGCATCTGACTTACGATCGTAGTGTTCGCGAAATAGTACTGAATGTTCTCCGTTCAACAGGGCCGGGACGCTGGTATCGGCATCCCAGGCATCCAGTTGCATACATAAATCCGGGTCGGATTTACACGGAATGGTTAACGTTCGGTCCCCCGGCGATTCGCCATGTAACTCGGCGTCGTCGATTTCAAAAGCGCCAATGCGCACACTGGTTTTCATCATCGTGCTCTCCGTTAATTTGCTAATTGTGGTACGACCAGTTAGGTCGTCCATTTTTCAGCGTAGTCAACGTTAGCAAAAGCGCCAGTAAAAACGTGCGTTATCCCGTAAAGAGTTTGCCATCCCGGACAAGATCGCGTGGGTAGCTATTCTTCAGTCGCGATCCAATACGTTTTGCCAGACCGATAGGCTGATGCTGGAATGTAACCAGTACGTCGTCACTCGTCGGTGTGGCTTGTGGGTAGACATCCCGGCCGCGGTACCACTCTTCAGCTTCGGCAAGCGTCAGTTCAAACGCATGGCTGATTTGGGTTGGCGAGCGCGATGACGGCTTCATGCTGCCAGCGGTAGCCTTTATTGTGCGTTTCGGCTAATTTGACGCCGAGTCGGGAAAAGCGGACTTTGCCGATCAGTGACTCAATTTCTGTTGGGAACAGCCAAATCTCTTTATCGCGCTGCCACAGGCGTAAATTATCTTCCCACTGCAGTCCACAAGCGCTCGCGGCTTGCGCGATAAGCGCGGACTCGCGTCCTTTCAGCGGGCTAAACGGGAAGTTACCGACTTTATATGTCGGCGCAGGTAGTGGAGGGATGGCGGCTGTTTTGCGCAAACGCGCAACGAAGAAACCTTCGCAATCGTAAATTTGCGGAAACACATGCAGGAATCCTTCCGGCGTCAGGGCGCGTTCGGCCTGTGGAAATAAATCGCCGAGTGGTAAAAACTCGACGGCGTCCGGGTAGGTTTCAATCAACCACCGCATGATATTTTCATTTTCGTCACGATTAAGCGTACAGGTCGAGTAAACCAACGTGCCGCCGGGGCGCAGAGCGTGAAAGGCGCTGTCGAGCAGTTCGCGCTGAGTTGCGGCAATTTCCAGATTACTTTCTGGCGACCAGTTTTTTAGCGCATCGGGGTCTTTACGCACTACGCCTTCCCCGGAACACGGGGCGTCCAGCAATATGGCATCAAATGATTCCGGCAACGCAGCGCCAAATACTCGTCCGTCAAAATGGGTCAGGGCGACGTTGGCTATCCCGCAACGGCTGATATTGGCATGCAGGACTTTGACGCGACTGGCAGAAAATTCATTCGCCAGAATGGCGCCTCGATTATTCATTTTTGCGGCAATTTGCGTGGTTTTGGAGCCAGGGGCTGCCGCGACATCCATTACGCGTTCCGGGGTATTGCCTTCGGCAAACAGCGCAGCGACTGGCAGCATTGAGCTGGCTTCCTGAATATAAAACAGGCCGCTTAAATGTTCTGCTGTGCTACCGAGCGGCACTAACTCATCTTCATCGCGTTCGATCCAGAAACCTTCAGCACACCAGGGAACCGGAGTGAGAGACCAGTTGTAAGGTGCTGTCAGTGTGAGGAAATCGGCAACGGAGATTTTCAGCGTGTTGACGCGAATGCTGCGGCGCAACGGGCGCTGACAGGCAGCGAGAAAATCATCGAATGAGAGCGTGGAAGGCATTGCTTCACGCATTTTAGTCAGAAAGGCGTCGGGAAAATAAGCCACTTGGTACCACCGGCAAAAAAACAGGTGCGCAGTGTAGCATAAGTGCTCCGGCGCGAGTACGCCGGAGCAAGGGGAGAGATTATCGTGGCAGGGCAGTTCCCCATTCACGCCACTCTTTCGGTTCGCTTTCGAGCAACAGGAAGTGTTTACCTGCCTGCGCTTTAGGAGCCAGCGGTGTGCCTGGTGGAGTCGCGAAGGCGATGCCGCCGCGGATGAACTGATTGAAGGTACCGGTCTTCACGACACCGCCGGTCAGGCCGAAGTCAAGATTGTAGCCGGATGCCAGCCAGAACACGGAGTTGTTGCGCACCAGATGCTGATAGCGCTGGCTAATGCGCATGGCAACCATCACACGATCGGAAAGCGAGCCCAGCGTCAGCCCGGTGACGGTCCCCACTTCAATACCTCTGAACAAAACCGGGGTTCCGATATTCAGCGAACCTGCTTCCGGTGCTTCCACCACAATACTCAGACCATCGAGGTAGCGAGAGTCGGTAATGGTGGCTTCCTGCAACTCAAAATCACGTCGCGGATTACCGCGTCCGGGTTCAACGTTGATGTACGGCTGCAGGATTGTATCCAGATGCTCCACGCCAGCTGCCGAAATTTGCGGGGTGATCACGGAGAAACGGGTACCGCTTCGCGCGAAGGTCTGCACGTATTCCGGGTACAGAACCGCTTTTGCCTGCACTTCGTTCCGTGCGGTGATCAGCTCAAGCGTCTGAATCTGGCCGATATCGATTCCCAGGTAGCGAATCGGCATGCCAGCAGCGAGTTTACCTGCATCGAACGCATGCAGCGTTATCTGGCCGCCTACCGCACGCGCGGCGGTTTCCGAAGCATACAGAATGCGCTTGTCGCCTTTGCGTTGGCTGGCGCTGGCACCGCTTAAATTATCGAAGCTAATTGCCCCTTTAAGCGCGCGTGAAAGGGGAGATGCCTGTACGGTTAATCCGCTGCCGTTAAGCTGAACTTTTGCTCCGCCTTCGGCCCAGAACACGCTGTTGCTGGTCAACAGGTTGCGATATTCCGGTTTAATATGCAGATCGATATCAAATGCATCGGCGCGAGGACGAACGCTGATCACTTCACCGACCTCGAATTTGCGGTATAGAACCACCGAGCCGGCTTGCACATCAGGCAGCGTTTCGGCGCTCAGGCTGACCGTGGTGGTTGGCAGATCGCTCAGGCTGTTTTCAATCGCTTTTTCCAGGTTGGCATACAGCGGGTAGCTTTTTTTCATTTCCCCCTTCGTACCGGGCAAAATACGAATGCCGCCGCTGAGCCACTCGCTGGCGCTGGCGCCAAGGAACTCCACGCCATCAAGTCCGACTTTGACGTCCACGCGACTGTTGACCACGAACTTACTGTCACCTTGCACCAGGTCACGATGCTGCGGTTCGATGGCAACGGTAAATGAAACGCCTTTGCTGGAAAGCGTGCGCTCAATCACCTGACCGACCTGTACGCCGTGGAGAATCAGCGGCTGGCCAGCATCAATACCGTAACTTTCCGGTGCGGTGAGCGTAAATGTCATGACCCCTGGATCGTGTAACAACGACTTCTCTGCGGGGATAACCACAAACTGGCTACGCGGCTCGCCTTCGCCGGGGACCAGTTCAAACGTTTTACCCGTCAGCAGTGAGCTGAGATTGGCATCGTTTAACGATAATTTAGGGCTGTGTAATTCAATCCGCGTGTTGTCGCGCAGCAGCGTTACGACGCTGGGGTCGACAGTCATTTCTCCAGTCACTTTACCGCCTGGATTTAAATCCAGTTTGGTGAGTTGGCCGACTTGTAATCCTTGATACATCAGCGATGTTGAGCCAGCTTTGAGTCCGTCCCCGCTGGGTAAGTCAAGCTTGACGATCACCCCGCGCTGGCTGTGCGCGAGATCCTGATATAAACCAAACGTGTCGTCGGCTGCGGCGGGTTTTGAGTCTTCAGGCGAATCAAAAGCAATGGCGCCATTGACCAGCGCGGCCAGACTCTCCAGTTTGATCTTCGCGCCGCTGAGGCTGACATCCGCATTCACACCGGAGACGTTCCAGAAGCGGCTGCCTTTTTTCACCAGATTGGTAAACCGACGTTCAATCAGCACGTCGATAGTTACGCCCTGATTGTTGGGGTTGATAGTGTAGTCATACACCCGGCCCACCGGAATCTTACGGAAATAAACCAGCGAACCGCTATTGAGCGAACCGAGGTCAGGCGCCCGCAGATGCAGCATCAAATCGCCATTATCCAGACGGTATTTGGGCTGCGTGTCGAGGGCAACGAAATGATCTTCTTCCTCGCCGGTTCCGGGCATCATGCCGATATAGTTACCACCAACCAACGCATCCAGACCCGAAACTCCGGCCAGCGACGCTTTCGGCGTGACCAGCCAGAACTGGGTATCTTTGCGCAGTGCATCTTTCATGCTCGATTTGATGCTGACGCGGACTTCAATTTTACGCAGATCTTTGCTGAGGTTGATATCCTGCACCGTGCCCACTTCAACGCCCTGATAACGAACGGGCGTGCGTCCTGGTACAATGCCGTCCGCGGACATGAAGTCAATGGTTACGGTATTGCCGCGATCTTCATAGCTTCCCCAGATAAGCCATCCTGCGATCATCAGCGCAATGAACGGCAGCAGCCAGAACGGAGAGATACGGCGTTTTGTTTTAATCTGCGCTTCAGTCTGCGAAGCGGGCGTTTCCTGACTCATGTGCATCCCAAAGTAAGCGG
>OLQX01000391.1_pt1 | contig 52333 bp, 47 predicted proteins | sample 1672581 | NCBI WGS metagenome assembly OLQX01 (sample SAMEA3136701, study PRJEB25190) | human gut metagenome | reverse complement strand
CTATCATCTTCATATGCCATCTTATTTTTTAGAGACATTTACTGAATATCCCTATTTCAGCTCCCTTAAAATAGATAATGAGGGAGCTGACTATGATAATCATTCCTGCAACGGTACTGAATGTCGGATACTCTCCCGGGAGCATGATCCAGCTAAGTATGGCGCCCAATATCGGGTTGATCAGTCTGCACATATTGATATCACTCACTTTGGCTCCTTTACTCTGTAAGGCGATAAACCAGAAACTGAAAGCAAAGACCGAGATAAATACCAGAATAGAAAGACTGATATAGAATCCGGCAGGCTTTCCGATAAATGAATGATACCCTTCCGTACCTAATCCTATCATATAGATGAGCAGTCCGCCGAAGAACATCTGCACGGCATTCAGGAAAATAGGGTTTATCTTGCCTTTATCTTCTGATACCGAAATCGCGGAATATCCCTGAAAGATGATACTGAGCAGCAAAAGTACAATTCCCGTGATCCCTTTCCAGTCCAGCGGAGCGCCATTGCTACCCATGCCTACGATAAGCAGCAAACCGATGAGGCTGACAATAAGGCTGATAATCTTGTGCACATTCAGCCGGTCATTGCTGGCCAGCAGATGGGCTAGCAGTACATTGATCAGAGGTGTCATTCCCATAATGATAGAAGAGATAGCCCCGCTGACGAAATCGACTCCGAAATAGAAAGCGGTGTACCCCATAAACATATTGATCAGGATCAAATTCAGAAACAGTTTGCTGTGTTGGCGTATTTCTTTCCACATCCCCTTATGCCAGGTATAAGCAAAAAGAATGATGCCTACAGTGGTAAAGCGGATTCCTGCAAAGTTCATCGGCGAAAAGTCGTAACTCAGTCCCTGCTTGATAAACGGATTGACGATAGCCCATAATACAGAGGCCAATATAGCATAAAAAAGTCCTTTTTTCATTTTATGGTTTGGTGGTTTTATTCAAAAATGCTGCAAAGATAGTAATAATTAGGCACATACATTTTGAATCTAGGTATTAATTCCTTATATTTGGAGAATCAACCATTTTTTATTTAGTAATATGAAAAAATACATTGCAGAAATGATCGGGACGATGGTGCTTGTCCTGATGGGATGTGGAAGTGCTGTTTTTGCCGGCAGTATGGCTGGTACTGTAGGAGCCGGCGTGGGAACGGTCGGTGTTGCTTTGGCATTTGGACTTTCAGTAGTGGCGATGGCGTATGCTATCGGAGGTATTTCGGGATGTCACATCAATCCTGCTATTACGCTAGGAGTATTCCTCTCGGGTCGTATGAATGGAAAAGATGCGGGTATGTATATGCTTTTCCAGGTTATAGGAGCGATTATCGGTTCGGCTATTCTTTATGCCCTGGTGACCACCGGCGGGTACGACGGGCCGACGGCTACCGGTTCCAACGGCTTCGGTGACGGTGAGATGCTACAGGCATTCATCGCAGAAGTGGTCTTTACTTTCATTTTTGTATTGGTGGTGCTGGGGTCTACCGATCCGAAGAAAGGGGCGGGAGCTTTCGCAGGCCTTGCCATCGGTCTTTCTCTGGTATTGGTGCATATCGTATGTATCCCTATTACAGGTACTTCCGTCAATCCGGCACGTAGCATCGGTCCGGCATTGTTCCAGGGTGGAGAAGCGTTGTCGCAGTTATGGCTGTTTATTGTGGCGCCGTTTGTAGGAGCGGCTGTCAGTGCGCTCGTCTGGAATTATTTCGGTGACAAGAATGAAAAGAAATAATAAGAAGAAATAAACGGATCACTTTATGATAAAATTAAGGGCGAGAGTTTCACAACTGTCGCCCTCTTTTGCGTAATTATATATTATAATAAAAAGAGTGTTTCTATAATTACTAGATTTAATTAGATGAGGGGAATTTCACTTCATAGAATTTCTCCCCGTTATATAAGGTCTTGACACGTATTCTGAGTCCTTTCTTGCCTTTCATCTGATCTTGAATCTTATCCAATTTGAAAGATATATACCCTTCGCCCAGACGGTCGGCGGTGTCGCCTTCGTCGTTATGCCGGAATTCAAGATTGATATACTCATCGTTGGCATCATCGGCAGCAGGTTCAGCTTCCTTGTTGTTGATGACCAGATTCAGGAAATGTTTCTTGTCCTCACTATGCGTGCCGTAATATTGGAATTCGATTGTCAGATATTTCTTGTCTTGGGTAATCCACATATAAGTAGAATTGATTTTATCGTCTCCGATCTTCTCTTCCGTATTTTCTCCTTCCCCCATAGTCACGATTTCTTTGGTCAGGATCTCTTTTATTTCTCTTACCTGAATATTATAGTCATATCCCTTCACCGGTTCTTCCAGTTCTTTGAATATCACAAAGGCGCGTTGCCCGCCTTTATTCTTGTCACTGATCCATCCGTTTCCATTGCTCGGGAACATTGTTTTTCCATCATCCAGAGTGAAATAGAAATCCTTGCTATCCGGGCTGATCAGATTGATGGTGCCGATGACCAGTGAATCGGATGAGGAGTCATCATCCAGACACGACTGAAGTATCGGCATTGTGGTCATAACAGCAATAAAAAATGCAATGAATTTAAATTTCTTCATATACTATAAAAATGTTTTTTAATGAGTACTATTTACTTGCTTTGTACTCTGAAAATGCAAAGGGGGAGAAAATATTGCATTTGGATCTGTTAAAGAAACAAAAGTTGCAAAAGAGTTGTTCTCTCTGTGCAGTATTTCTATCTTTGCTGCATTTATAAGGTAAACACGTGTATAAGCAAATGGAAGAATTTGAGTTGTCGGAACAATGCAGGCTGGGAAATAATCGAGCCCGCAAAGAATTGTATGAGCATTATGGAGGGCGTTTGCTAGGCGTCTGTCTGCGCTATACCGGCGACCGTGATACAGCTCAGGATCTGCTTCACGATGGTTTTATAAAGATATTCAGTTCTTTCGACAAGTTCACCTGGCGGGGTGAAGGCTCACTTCGGGCCTGGATGGAACGGGTGATGGTCAATACCGCTTTACAGTATCTTCGGAAGAGTGATGTAATCAGTCAGTCTACGCCTTTGGAAGAAGTACCCGAAGATTACGAGGAACCCGACGCTTCGGCTGTAGAGATGATTCCGCAAGCGGTATTGATGCGATTTATCGAAGAGTTGCCGGCAGGATACCGTACCGTGTTCAACCTTTACACCTTCGAGGAGAAATCGCATAAGGAAATAGCACAGTTGTTAGGTATTAATGAGAAGTCATCGGCTTCGCAATTATTTCGGGCGAAGAGCGTGTTGGCTAAGAGAGTAAAAGAATGGATAATGAATAACGGATAGGTAGAGATATGGAAGAGAAAGAATTATGGATGAATAAGTTGAAGGAGAAGCTCGGGGATTACTCGGAGCCGCTTCCTGCTTCCGGTTGGGAACAACTGGAAAAAGAACTTATGCCTCCTGTGGAGAGGAAGATATATCCTTATCGTAAATGGACGGTAGCCGCTGCGGCTGTCATTTTATTGGCTTTGGTGTCATCGGTCAGCCTGTATTTCCTCGGGACTCCTGCTGCTGATGAAATTCGTCATGCCAAGACTCCGGCGTTAGCCTCTGTACCGGATGTTTTGCCGGATGCGCAGCAACCGGATATGACAGGAACAACGGTAGAACCGGTAGTGCGTCCGGTAGTGAAGAACCGCATCGCGAAAGCAGAACGGAACATTCCCCAGCCGACGGCAAATATCGACGAACCGGTGAAGAAAGAAGAGCAGCAACCTTCGGAACTGAACGCTCAGACCGGCGACCGGAAAGAAAAAGAAGAAGTGGAACCGGTGGAAGAAACGAAGGCCGCCCAGCATAAGCCCGCAGATACGGAACAACCGAGAAATAAGCCGCGCCGTCCTTCCAGCAGAGACAAACTGCATATTCCGGCAGAAAAGGCATCTTCACAGAAAGGCACATGGTCGATGGGACTTTCGGTAGGTAACTCCGGTGGTGCTTCTACAGAGTTGGGATCGGGCATTCCTTCTTATATGTCCCGTGTGAGCATGGTATCGGTATCAAACGGTCTGCTGAGCATACCCAATGATCAGCAATTGGTCTTTGAAGATGGAGTACCTTATTTGCGTCAGGCCAATCAGGTGGTCGATATGGAACACCATCAACCTATCTCCTTCGGATTATCTGTCCGCAAGAGTCTGGCGAAAGGGTTCTCTGTCGAAACAGGATTGACTTACACCTTGCTTTCTTCGGATGCAAAGTTTGCGGACAGCGACCAGAAGACCAAGCAGAAACTGCATTATCTGGGTATCCCGTTAAAAGCGAACTGGAACTTCCTTGATAAGAAACTGTTTACTCTTTATGTATCCGGTGGAGGTATGATTGAGAAATGTGTTTATGGCAAGCTGGGCACAGAGAAGGAAACTGTGAAACCTTTGCAATTCTCCGTCTCCGGTGCAGTCGGCGCACAGTTTAATGCCACCAAACGGGTAGGTATATACGTAGAACCCGGTGTTGCTTATTTCTTTGATGACGGTTCCGATGTACAGACCATCCGTAAGGAGAATCCGTTCAACTTCAATATTCAGGCGGGTATCCGACTTACTTATTAGTCAATATAGTTGAGCTATATATTTTAAAAGCGATATTTTACCAATAACGGTTAAAATATCGCTTTTAAAGTTTTATATGCAGAAACTTTGCTGAAAAATCGGAAATCTGAGAAAATATTAATATCATTGTCATCTGTAACTTTATACCTTTGTTTCAAAATACGACACTATGGTTGATTTTTCAGATGAAAAGTTCTTATTAGACGAGATCAGAAAAGGTAATAATCAGGCGTTTGAATATCTTTTTAAGGCTTATTATCCCCGTTTGCGCGGCTATGCTATTCGTTTCGTGGAAGATGAAGAGACGGCTCGTGATATTATTCAGGAGTGTTTTCTGCGTTTTTGGGAGAAGCGGGAGTTGTTGTCGGCTGTATCGGTCACCTCCTTACTTTTTGCAATGGTACGCAATGGATGCCTGAATTACTTGAAGCATCTTTCCATTGTCGAGAAACATCAGATAGAATATCTTGCATCCATTGATGGTGAAGAAAGGCTCTATTATGCCGACTTCACGCTAGATGCAGAGCACAAACTACTATATGACGAATTGCAGGAACAAATCAACCTTGTCATCGGGCAGCTGCCCGAGCGTTCGCGGGAAATCTTTCTGATGAGCCGTTTCAAAGGACTGAAGAATCGTGAAATTGCAGACAAACTTCAGATATCGACTACGGCAGTCGAGAAGCACATTGCGAAAGCATTGAAAAGCTTCTCCAAACACTTCAAAGACAAGTATCCGGTAGACATTTATATTATGATTGTTGCCTGGGTGATTATGAATAATAAATAAAAGAAGAAAATATAAACCATTGATAATTAGATTGGAAGAGCAGGGACTGAAAAATTCCTGCTTTTTTCTTTGTATGGGTGGTTGGGTAAAAGAAATAATAGTTGTTACATCTTATAGAAAGTGAAATTATGGAAGAAAAGAAAAACATTCGTGAGTTGGCCGTTCAGTATTTCGAAGGAAGAATCCGGCGAAAAGACGAAAAACTATTGTTTGAGTATGTCGGACAAAGTGAAGCAAATCGCACGGCATTCAGACAGTGGGAAAAGGAGTGGATTGCCTCGGGCATTACCGATTCCAATACCACGAAGGAGTGGGAGACATTACAACGCAAAATCCGCACGCAGGAAGCCATTATCCCGATGCTGGGTATTTCGAAAACGAGATTTTCCGTCTGGCGGAAAGTGGCTGCTGTCGCAGCCATCGTACTTCTGACTATAGGAGGAACCCTCGGTGTCCGGCAACTCTCTTCCTCATTGCAACCGGAAACGTACTTTGTATGCGAAACTCCTTATGGCGAGAAGAGTAAAGTCGTTCTGTCTGACGGTACAGTCGTTTGGCTTAATGCAGGTTCTACACTGAAGTATTCGAACAAGTTTAATACCGCCAATCGCAGAGTCGAACTGAACGGTGAAGGATATTTTGAAGTCACCAAGAAAGCGGGAGCTACTTTCATCGTGCAGACACATGGATATGACGTCGTTGTGAAAGGAACGAAGTTCGACGTATCTGCCTATGATGATGATCCTTTCATTTCTACTACTTTACTTGAAGGCTCGGTCGAACTGAATTATAAAGGCAGTCCGATAAGGATGTCTCCTGGAGAGTCCATGAGATTGAACGTAGAAACAGGAAAATTCATCCGTACCCAAGTAAACGCTTCACAATCAAAAGCGTGGGCGGAGAACCGTATAGAATTTGATCACATTACATTGAAGGAACTGGTTGCAAAACTATCCCGACAATATGATGTGAATATTCGGCTGGAATCGGAAGCTGTAGGAGACAAGACATTCCGTATTTCTCTGCGCAACAGAGAAACAATCGGAGAGGTGATGACGGCTTTGCAAGAGATTATCCCGATAACCGTCGAACGTAAAGGCAAGGATATATATATCAGAGAATAATTTCCATTTCGTAACAACTATTATTAAATTAAATCGAGAAAAACTATGAACAACCGAAAGAGCTTATTACGGCTGCTTCTTTTAGTTTCATTCTGTTTGGCGACAGTGACTTTGCACGCCCAGGTCATCAACAAGACATTCAAGAATGAAACATTGAAGACAGTATTGAAAGAAGTTGAGCAACAAACAGGTTTATCTGTCATCTATAAGACAGATGAAGTGAACGAGAATAAAAGAATTACGGCAACTTTCAAAAATGCATCATTGGACGAAGTACTGAATAAAGTCTTGGATAAGGATTTGACTTATAAGTTGCAAAACAAGATGATAGTCATTTTGAAAAAGACGCAGAAACCTCATGACGGCAGTACAAAGAAGAACATCAAAGGAACTGTCGTGGATGATAAGGGCGAACCGATCATTGGGGCCAGCGTGGTAGTGAAAGGAACTTCAACCGGAATAATTACGGACCTTGACGGAAACTACACTATAAATGAGGTATCGGAAGATGCCTGGATTTCAGTCTCCTATATCGGTTATCAGAGTGTGGAACTTCGAGCTGCCGATAGTAAGAATCTGCTTCGGATTGTCCTGAAGGAAGACACTAAAGTATTGGATGAAGTAGTTGTCGTGGGGTATGGTGTACAAAAGAAAAGTGATATCACCGGTTCCGTTTCTTCCGTAAAGTCAGCAGAGCTATTGTCAGCTCCTAATGCCAGTACTGCGCAGGCATTGCAAGGACGTGTGGCAGGTGTTGTTGTGCAGAATTCCAGTGGTGCTCCTTCGGGATCGGCAACGATCCGCATCCGTGGAGCCAACTCGCTGACTTATGGAAATGATCCTTTGATCATAATCGATGGTGTTCAAGATGGGAATATCGGGAGCTTGAATCCTAATCAGATAGAATCCATAGAAGTATTGAAAGATGCCGCAGCCCTTTCTGTCTATGGTTCGAAAGGTGCGAACGGTGTTATTCTGGTGACAACTAAAAATGGGAAAACCGGAAAGCCACAGGTGTCTTACAACGGTTTTGTTTCATTTGATGAAGTACGGAAAACCTTGCCTGCATTGAATGCAAAAGAATATGCCCTGCTGATGAATGAGGCTCAGGAAGAGAATGGGCTCAATCCTGTTTTTGGGCCGGATGAGATTCCGTTGGAAGGAAACAGTACGGACTGGCAGGATAAGATTTTTCGGAATGCGGTTTCCCAATCACATAACATCAGTATCAGTGGAGCGAAAGAAAGCATTTCTTATTTCATAGCTGGAGGATATACCAATAAAGATGGCATTGTGCAGAATACCAATTTTAAACAATATACTTTTCGTGCAAACTTTAAAGTTCAGGCTACATCCCGTTTGAATTTGTCGCTGAATACGTTTGCCTCTTATGACGAGACGCACAATGGAGATTATGAACAGGCTATTAATGCAGCACTTCAATGGTCGCCTACGAAACGCATCTATGACCCCGATAGTGAAGGAGGATATACACAGCCGGGTGGAGGAATAGGACCGGTTTCATTATACAATCCGGTGGGGTATGCTTTGGAGATAGTGGATGATAAATCCGTTGCTTCTTTTAATGCTTCTTTAATGGGAGAATATAAATTCTGGGATTTCCTCAAATTATCTTCTTTGTTTTCATATAAGACTCATAGCGATACCAATGGGTATTTTGATAATCAGCGTGTCAATAATGGCGATATTAGAGATATTAACGGAAGTAAGGCCCAATCACGCTATATTGCTTTGCAAAGTACCAGTATTCTGACTTTTGATAAGGCTTTTGGTGATCATACCGTTCAGGCTACCGGGGTATACGAAGTGTTGAAGGATAATTATCAGAGCACATCTGCTTCTTCCAGAGGAATCCCGGTGGGAATGGGATATAATGGAGTGCAGTTCGGTTCTATTTTGCAGGCCCCTTGGGTGGAATATTCTACTACAGTGATGCAGTCTTTTATGGGTCGTGTGAATTATAGTTATAAGAATAAATACATGTTTTCCGGATCGGTTCGTTATGACGGAGCCAGCCAGTTGGCAGAAGGAAACAAATACGACAATTTTACAGCATTTTCATTAGGATGGAATCTTATGGAAGAGAAGTTTATGAAAAGGCTGAAAGATATGGTACCGGAGTTTAAAATTCGCGGGAGTTACGGTACGGTAGGCAATGCGGCAGTGCCCGCTTATTCTTCTCATTTAAAGTTTTATCCGGGCATGGACGATAGCGGAAACCCGACTTTGGCAATATCAGATTTAGGCAATGAAAATCTGAAATGGGAACGTACCCGTGAGTTGAACATCGGTATAGACAGTCGATGGTGGGGAGGGCGTTTGAGTTTCTCAGCCGAATATTATAACAAGAAAACCACAGACCTGTTGATGTGGCAGAAAGTACCTTCGGTATTGGGTGTCAGTTCCATCCTTACCAATGTCGGTTCCGTGTCCAATAAAGGATTTGATATCATGTTGGGTGGCATTCCTGTCTCTACCAAACATTTTAAATGGGACATAAATTATACATTGAATATCAATAAAAATAAGATTCTCGAACTGGACGGGCTCTCTAATACGCTTATTACAACCGGTGCCGATTATCCGGGATTGGTGGGTTCTTATGTCCAGATGGTGGGACAACCGATGGGCACATTCCTCGGATATACCTTTGCCGGTGTTTGGCAGAAATCAGAAGTTTCGACGGCTGCGCTTTACGGAGCAAAGCCCGGAGATGCCAAATATGTAGATATCAACCGTGATGGAAAAATAGATAAGGATGATATAGGCATTATCGGTAATGCCCAGCCGAAGTTGAGCTTCGGATTCAACAATACATTTACGATTTTTGATTTCGACCTGAATATTTTCTGGCAGGGAGTATCCGGTAATGACATTTATAATCAGAATCGTATCCGGCGTGAGACTTATTCGTCAGATGCATTCCCGACCAGTACGGTTATGAAAAATCATTGGACACCGGAAAATCCGACAAATATTCCTGCTTTTTCGGGAGCAGAGTATGTTAATTCTTCCCGTTGGGTGGAGAAGGGAGACTATTTGCGCTTGAAAAATATCACATTGGGCTATCGTATTCCGCACAAGATACTGTCAAAAATAGGATGTTCGTCCGCCCGTATCTATGTCAGTGCCAATAATCTATGGACAATAATCAATTATTCGGGATTTGATCCGGAAGCAAGTATGGGAGCAGACTCGGATGCGGCAGGCGTGGACCGTGGTGTGTATCCTTCGTCAAAGAGTTTCCTTGTAGGGTTGGATATTTCGTTTTAATGATCATTTAATAATAACAGACTATGAATTGTACACTTATAAAAAAGAGCTGCGTCGGATTATTGGCGATAATATTAAGTACGAGTTGTGCCGATTTGACAGAGAATCTTACCGGACAGCCAACTGTCGATAAGTTCTTCCAGACACTGACCGACTTCAATAGTTATATCACAGGAGCCTATACCCCCTTAATCCTTTTATATGGTACCGATATGCCCTATGCGGCCAGTGCAGGTGCCGAAGATGTAAATACCCCCGTCATCAGATGGAAAGGATTCGAACAGGTTAACATTAACACAGTAGGAAATCCGGACGAAGTGACGGATGAGTTATGGAACTCATATTACACAAGTATTAGCGCGTGCAATACATTGATAAAGATTATCGGTGAGAACACGAAATTATCTCCCGACGAATTGTCCCCGATTGGAGGGGAAGCCCATTTCTTGCGTGCTTTTAATTACTTCCAGTTGGTGCGTTGGTTTGGCGAAGTGCCATTGTTGACGGAGGAAAATCAGGATAATGCGGCAAAAGAGCCTCAGGCGAGTGTTGCCCGGATTTACGAGCAGATAGTTTCTGATTTGAAGAATGCAGAGTTGACATTGCCTCTTTCACAGGATGATCCGAGCCGTTCCAGCCGTTGGGCGGCAAAAGCGTTGCTTGCAAAAGTCTATTTGACAATGGCGGGATTTCCGTTGAATGAGACTTCCTGTTATGCGCTGGCACGTGATAAGGCAAATGAAGTAATTAGTGAAAAGGTCTATACCTTAGAAAAAGTATATTCCCAATTGTGGTTATGGAGCAACCGTAAAATAAACTCCGAATTTATCTTTGCGCTTTATGCCAGTTCGGACAATGCAACAGGCAGTTATATCCATCAGGCCGTGCGTCCTACTGATCACGGAGAAAACGGCTGGGCAGATTGGACCAGTGACAAACGCTTTCTGGAAACTTTTCCCGTAGGAGATGGCAGCCGTTTGAGCGGAACTTTTTATACTCGGATGAGGGACGGTGCTTCGTGGGAAGACACCAATGTGGCACAACCTTATGTGGGAAAGTACCGGGATGCAGGTCCAAAGAGCGGAGGATATTCAGGGATAGCTACAGCTAATAAAGCGGACGGATTTTTCTGTATGTTACGCTATGCCGATGTGTTGCTGATCTACGCGGAAGCCGCTAATCTGGCAGAGGGCAGCCCTTCAAAAGCAGCATACGATGCTATCAATGAAGTCCGCGAACGAGCAGGACTGACTAAACTATCGGGACTGACTCCGGCACAGTTTGACAAGGCGGTATTGGACGAACGTAACTGGGAATTGGCTTTTGAATGTAATCGTTGGTTCGATTTGTGCCGTCGTCATATTCTGAAGGAGACTTTGGAAGCTTATTATCCGGAGGCAAAGATTGACGATCACAATTATCTTCTACCGAAACCGAGCGACCAGATGACTATCATGACCGGTATTGTTCAGAACCCCGGATACAATTAAACGTCAATAACATAATCGAAAAGAAAGAATGATATGAAAAGAAATATAACTTTGATTTTAATCACTTTGTGTCTGGCGATAGGAGTCGTTTCTTGCAGTGAAGATTCTTATCCGGAGAATCCTACCCTTGTTTCGCCTATTTCGGGATTAGTCTTGGAAGTGAACGGAACGGACTATGTGGCTACCCCTCTGTTGCAGGAGGATGGTTTGTTGAGTAAAACATTGTTGGTGGCAGTCAATCAGCCTTCCACTACTGCCATAGTGAAACAGATAGACGTTTCCGACCCTTCGGCTACGGTCAATATAAATGTGGGAGATGTGATTACTTTCAGGAATAACCAATTTGCATTGGAATGGACGAAGGGGACACAAGCTGAGACTTTTCTACTGGAGATGAGTTATAATCCTCCTCCGGTAATGTATTTGGTAATGTCGGGTGAGAAAGGAGATTACTATGGCCTGAATACAGAAACGGCACAGACCATTGCTTCCATTACCTATAATAATCTGTTTGAAGGATATATAGACTTGACAAATACGAGCTGGAACAACATCGGCTTGGTGCAATCCGACCAGTCCGCCTATTTTGATGTTAGCGCCGGATTGGGCGGCGGACAATCTTATGGAACTTTAGCGATGGTGGAGAAATCCTCTCCGGGAACCGGCTATTATCCGTGTGACGGTCCCTGGGGAGATTGGACAACTAATGGAGGTAATGCCTCGATTGTTTCTCCGGGCATTTGGAAAGTTAATTTTGACCTCACTACCCGTCAGATCGTTTTACTGGAGACACAATGGGCTGTTACGGGGACAGCCGCAGGAACGGTGAAAGCAATGGTCTACAATTCTGACACCCGCAAGTGGTCTTTGACGACAGAACTTGCAGCCGGAAAATTGAAATTTACCACTATTCCGGTCTCTGCCGGTGATCCGACTGTAACGTATGGGGCGTCCGATGGTATTGTCAGACTGTCGGAGACAGGGACGGATATTACTATCGACGAAGCTGGTACGTACCGGATAGAATTAGACTTGAGTACACCTTTTTATGATTATACTATAACGAGATAAATCAACAATTATGAAGAAATTCTTATTAAGCAGTATATTTTTGTTTTCACTGGCTTATGGAGTAATAGCCTGTACCGAGGGGTTGCCAACCGACAACTGGGAAGAACCTGTCGTTCCCGTAGATCCTGCCGTTACTACCCTGCGGGGTTCGTTCGAAAGTAAGTTTGTGAGATACTCCAAAGGTCAGCAACACGAAGCTCAGATGGAAGAAGCGAAGATCGTCACCCTTTGGAAAGACACCCTTTGGCAGAACGACCGTACACACAAACAGATAGTGTTATGGTCAGGAGATAAAAAATATGACGACCTCACTTATGAAGTTTCGGATCTGGTGAGCGACGCGAACAGCATCTCTGCCTCCAATATCCGACTTCGTTTCCCTTCTTATATAAAGGGAGACGATCAGGCACTCGATTGTGGAAATTATGAGAGTCGCACCACTACCTTGATTGCCGATGCCCTTTCCGAAGTACCCGTCACAACGCTCACCACTCAAGATCCCGTTAAGATATGGGTGACCATAAACACGCCGGCAGATGCCGTACCGGGCATATATACCGGAACCATTCAGGTGAAATCAGCCAATGAAGTGAAGCAGAAGTTTAATCTGGAATTGCTTGTCGTAGATCATCAGTTGCCTGCGGTAGCCGATTGGAGTTTCCATCTTGATTTATGGCAGTTCCCTTTCCAATTGACAACTCTGTGTCGGGACAACGGAGAAAATGTCGTTCCTTTCTCCGACGAATATTTTGCGATGATGAAGCCGTTTTATCAACTGTTGGCAGATGCCGGGCAGAAGGTAATCACCACGTATATCAAGGACGGTGCTTTCAATAGCGGACAAACGATGGTGAAGTGGTCGAAAAACAGTTCCGACGAGTGGATATTCGACTATACCGATTTTGATAAATATGTCGGGAAAATGATGGAATGGGGAATCAATAAACGGATCAGCTGTTTTTCTTTGGCCGGATGGAAGACGTCTGTCGGATATAAAGATGCGTCGGGCACGGACCGGACATTGGAACTCACCATCGGTACGGAAGAATACAACACAGTGTGGTCTGCTTTCCTGACTTCTTTCAAGACACATCTGCAAGAAAAAGGCTGGTTTGACAAAACCGTGCTTTATATGGATGAGATTAAAGAAGACGGTATGAAGTCAATCATAGCTTTAATCAAAGAGAACGATGCGAACTGGAAAATAGGACTGTCGGGAGGAAATGTCGATAGCGGGATAGAGAACAGCCTGTATGATTATTCGACCATTTTAGGCTACGAGCGCCAGTCGGACAATGCCGTTTCTACCTTCTACACCAGTTGCTCGCAGCAATACCCGAACAACTACGTTACGGCGCAAACCAATCCGGCAGAAATGTCGTGGATGGCGTGGTATGCGCTGGCAAAAGGATTTGACGGATATCTGCGCTGGGCATACGATTACTGGACACAGTCTGACCCTACCAGTGCACAGGATGGAAGTAATGCGTCCGGCGACTTCAATATGATTTATCGCAGCGAAAATACCGCCGCCGCTGTTCCCATCTCCAGCATCCGTCTGGAACTGCTGCGGGAAGGCATTCAGGATTTTGAGAAGGCACGTATACTGAACAACGGACAACTGGACGCAGCTATCCGCAATTTCACCTCTGCTTCGGGGCGTGAAGCCGCCAAGTGGGTAGGAATAGCCGAAGGAACATTGAAAGAACTATCTGCAAATGATTAAACAGAAATAGATAATGAAGAAATTAAAGAATAAAATAGCTTTCGTACTGCTGTTTATACTTGTCTCCGCTATGTCGCAGGCAAAGGGATTGGACCCACGTTTTCAGATACTCCCTTTACCCCAGAACATAGAGATATTGAAAGGGCAGGGGATAGCAGGTAGTGAACTGGCATATATCGTATCGAAAGGCGAAAGTAAAATCCCCGTTTTAGGAACATTGCTGGACGCCTTACCCCGCATTGAAAAACAAGGAACAGGTATTACACTTTCCCTGTCGGAACAGAACACACCCGAATCTCCGGAAGGATATACGCTGGAGATCACCTCCCGGGGAGTAACGATCCAATCGCGCGGACAAGCAGGATTGTTTTACGGTTGTCAGACCTTGGAACAACTGATGGAGGATAGTCGTGACCTTCGTATCCCTATTCCATGTCTCCGAATGACGGATTATCCCGAAATCTCTTACCGTGCCGTTCACTTTGATACGAAGCATCATCTGGACCGGACGGAATACTACTATCGGACCATTGATAAACTGGCCCGCTATAAGGTGAATGCCATCATTTGGGAAGTGGAAGACAAGCTGCGCTATACCCGCCGTCCCGAAGTGGGCGCCCCCAACGCCATCAGCAAACAAGAGATGCAGGCTATCAGTCGCTATGCCAAAGAACGTAATATTGAAATCAGTCCCTTAGTACAAGGATTGGGACACGCCGGCTTTATCCTGAAACGCCATTGGGAACTGCGGGAAAATCCGTATAGTGACTGGGAGTTCTGTCCTTCCGACCCGCGTACCTATGAGTTACAGTTTGATCTTTACCGGGATGCGATGGAAGCCATGCCTGATGGCAAGTATCTTCATATCGGTGGAGATGAAATAACGGCTATCGGCATAGACGAACGTTGTAAAGCGACCGGAAAAACAGCTTTTGAATTGCAGATGATCTGGCTCAAAAAGGTTTGCGACTTTGCTGTGGAACATGGCAGAACTCCCATCTTCTGGGATGATATGCCTTTGAAGTATGCCGACCTTTGGTGGTTGTTGCATCGCCCGCTCACCGATGATGAAATTCGTAAGAACTGGAATACCTCCCAGCTGGACGAAGCTATCAAGATGTTCCCGAAGAATTGCATCTATATGCGTTGGCATTACGAAGACCCTACCGTCTTGTCCCATCAGATGCTCCTGAAATGGTATCATAAGAATGGACTGAATGTAATGGGAGCTACCGCAGCAGCGACCGGTGAAACCCCGTTTATGCCCAGAAACAACTCCAGGGCACAATATATTAAAGATTTCTGCAAACTTGTTTCTCAGAATCAGTTGAAGGGCATCCTTGCCACGGCTTGGGATGATGCCTCTGCCCATTGGGAAACGGTGATGCGCGGACTTATAGCACAGGGCGAATATAGTTGGCATCCGGACGGGCGGACTGTGGATGAGTTTATCCGGGCGCACGCCCGAAGGGAGTTCGGCTTGTCCGGTCAGCAAATGGAGTTTCTGACAGAAATGGAGAAAGCTGCTTTCTTCTTTGATCAGGCATTAGTCGTTTCCGGCACGCGAAATCCTGCTTGGGGAGTATCGGAAACATTCCGGTTGCTGGATTTGCCGGATTCGGAGAAACCGGGAGAATGGAAGCGGAAATATCAGGGAAGACTGGATACCGTCCGCATTGAATCGGCGCGTTATGAGAAGATTTGTAAAGGCTTGAAAGTGGCTGAACAGGCAGCTTTACGCAATCGCTACACGTTGGATATTTATAAGCAGACGAACGAACTGTTTCACTATCCGGTGAAATTGTTGGAAGTTTTAGAGGTTTATGACAGTACAAAAAACGATGAAGAACGTCTTCAAGCATTAGTAAGGATAGGTGACGTTTGTAACTCCTTCAAAAGTATGCGTGCTGAATTTGAAAAGACTTATTCGCAAACTCGTTTTATGGAGAGTCCGGAGGGGTATATTGCCGACCAGAACCACCATCATCACTTGTCTGCTTTAAGTAACAACAGTGACTGGATATTTCTGTATGAAATGCCGATGGTAGAAAAAGTGGAAAGATGGTTGAAAGAACAAAAAGATAACTAACCTTAGATTTTAAATATCGTATTGTTCTGTTGAGGACAATACAGCGTAGTGTTTTTGAAGGTATTAGTCACCATTTCGGGAAGCAGGCAATAGCTGTGCTTTCCGGAATGGCTTTTTTATAATTAATAAAAATCGTTTTTATGGAAAATTCATTGAGTGATGAATTGTTTTGTTCATTGAAGAATGAACTTCGTGAAGTAGATGCACAAATCAGTGTGCATAGTAAAAAACTGTTGGAGCTGATTGACCAAAAAAAAGAATTGTCGTCCAACTGATTCGGGAAGAAGAACAAATGACGCCCACTGTTATCGAATATCGGGGAGATCCGAAACGGTATGTTTCTGTTATTCTAGGTGCCATTGACCGGGGGAGGTTGACGTATAATGGAGATGCGAATTGCGAACAGACGTTCCGGTCCTTGTCAAGTGTGATAGATGTCATAAGCCCTAAGAACGGGAAAGCGCTCAGTATCGAAACGTTGGTCTCGTATGAGAAGAAAGAACGTGCCGGGGAGTTTTCAGATTATTCGGAAGGGAAATTCGAATAAAATGAGTACCTGAGAGGGAATTTAAGCCCGTTAGCAGTATAAATTCGACTTTAAAAGTTGTATGATATTGAAACTTTTATTATATTTGCACAATGAGAAGAAAAGTAATAGCATACGGTCAATACTACAAGGATTTTCTTGCCACTCTGACAGAAAAGGAAATTCAAAAAGTGAAATATGTGCTTTCATTGCTTGGAACAGAAGACCGTTTGCCTATCAAATTTATAAAGGTTATACGTGATGGTCTATATGAACTACGTATATCATATAACGGAAACATTTACCGTATCTTTTTCATTTTTGATGAAGGGCAAATAGTTGTTTTATTTAATGGCTTCCATAAGAAAACACAGAAAACCCCATCATCAGAAATAGATAAGGCATTAAAAATAAAGGAGGAATATTATGAGTACAAAAAACAACATGCTGACTGATATCAGCGCAGAACTTGATAAGGAGTTCGGAGCACCTGGGACTCCGGAACGTGAAAAGTTCGATGAAGAGGCATACGCTTTTTATACTGGTCAAATACTGTTGGATGCACGACGGGAAGCAAAAGTAACTCAGTCTGAATTAGCAAAGAGAATCAATGCAACTAAATCGTATATCTCACGTATTGAAAGCGGAGCTATAAATCCAAGTGTAGGAACATTCTACCGAATTATTAATGCATTAGGATTGAAGATTGAAATCGTAAAACCAATCATGGGTATATAGTCGAAAAAACCGAAGGATTAAGATATCCTTCGGTTTTTCATATTTTACTTTCCTATCACTTCGATTAACCAACGATTTAAGTTCCGGCTTTCTGCACTAAATTCCATTCCGATCTTTACAATAAGATATTCTTCCTTCGTATATCTTCAAAGGTTTGTATTCCAATAGGAAGTTTACGCATCAAGTTGTCCATATCTGATTCTTTTGATCTTTTGCACATCAAAGATGACAAATATTTCCTGAAGTCTGCTTCAATTGGTGGGCTGATTTGAAAATGCGGTGGGAAATTGAAAAAAGACGGTTGTGTTTTTCCGATTTTCCGCCGTCTTTTTGGAGAAAGAAAAGGTAAAAAGTGAGAGGAGTGAGAGAGGATTTCTAACATTCGTATTTTTTTTTAGAGAAATATAGAAAGTAGAAATAAAGAAATAAAATAGAAAAAGTTTCAATTCCTCTCTCACTCCTCTCACTTTTGGGGGTGAAGATGATGAAAAATAATATAAAACGAGGAAATATGTTGTATAGTTGAACAACATTTCTTATATTTGCGTTATGAAAAGAGAAATAATAGCATATAAAGGATACTTCAAAGAATTCTTTGAAAATTTAGATGCTGGCACCCAAGATAAGATATTGTATGTGCTAATGTTATTGCAGACACAAGACAGAATACCTTTGAAATTTATGCGGTTGATAGAAGAAGGACTTTATGAACTTCGTATCGAGTACCAAAGCAATATATATAGAATATTCTTTTGTTTCGACGAAGGGCGTATTGTGATTCTGTTTAACGGTTTTCAAAAGAAAACCGAAAAAACACCAAAGAAAGAAATTGATAAAGCAAAGATATTAAGAAAGGAGTATTATGGAAGCAAAAACAAATGAGGAATTCTTTAATGTCAGTGCATTAATAGATGAGCGTTTTGGTAAGGAAGGAACAGCTTCTCGTGCAGAGGCAGAAGAAAAGGCCTACGCCTTTTATACAGGACAGATTATCGAGGACGCAAGAAAAAAGGCTAAAATCACTCAGGCTGAATTAGCCCGGCGTATCGGTTCTGACCGTTCTTATATTTCAAGAGTAGAAAGTGGTCAGACAGAGCCTAAAGTATCTACTTTCTATCGTATAATGAATGCGTTAGGCTGTAAAATCGAATTTTCAATGATTTTGTAAAAACAATAAATGCAGAGTATCTGTCAAGATGACTCTGCATTTTGCTATATTCACAAGGCTTTCCCGCTTCTATTCATACAGCCTGTTTGATTTTACCTGCTCGATATCTATAATAAATACGGCATATCGGCGCCCGTTATTTCCTTTTTTAGATTCAAAATGGTGCTTAGTCATCACCTTCCCCAACTGTATTTTTGATCCGATGGAATACTGATAACCGGTACGCTCACGTATTAGTTCCGCAATCTCACTGACAGTCAGATAATAAACCTTCTCGAAACGTTCCGGCTTGCGGATATGCGTAAGAACCATTTCTTCTTCCGGTGAATGAAAGATGAAAGCCTCGTTATTCTCTTCAAGCCGTTCATTGTCCGCTTGCGTGAACCAGTATTGATATCCCGGCTTATTCAGCAGATATTTGATCTGAGCATAGAGCTGTGCATAATTGATGGTAATAAATTGGATGGAATAAGGATGAAAACAAAGGAAACGCCGGTTGCCTGTCGTGTCGTGAAGCACTTCCTGATAATTGCAGGTTCCTGCAAAAGAGGCCGTATGAGGGAAGTTTTGCGAACGGCGTGCATAAGGCAGACGGAAACTGATCACTTTGCGCGTTACCAAATCTTTGAATGCATTCAGTTCCCGGCCGCTCATCCCTTCAAACTCGTCGAGATTGATCAGCATGGCCTGCGTTATTTTGGCTAAATCATCTTTATTGTTCGAATTGATTAGTCCGGTAGAGAGATAAGCACGCAGTTCGGGAGGCAGGAGATTATTGATAAAGGTAGTCTTTCCTATGTTCTGTATCTCGCTGCATAGCAGAAGCACCGTGTGATTGACAATATTCTCCTGAGTAGCCGCTGCGCACATCGCCACCAGATAACGTTCCAGGCATTCCGCCCAAAACTCCTGATGACTCGTCTGGACACTATCCGCCAGGATACGGATATAGTCGGTTCCGTCCCATTCGGGCAGTAATTCAAAGTACTCGCGAATGGGATGATACGACTGGCTGAAATCGGAGTAAATCAGATTTTCGATTGTTTTGACAGTGCAGGGATATCCCAGTTCGTTGATTTCTATCCAGATACTGTTTTCCATCATCTCATCCAAGATGCGGAAAGGCTCCGGTTTCTCGGTGTCGGGATGCCTTCTGCGATATTCCATGATATGCAGCACTTCGTTGTAGCGTGTTTCGTAGTGCTCGCTGATATATTGCTCTATCCGTAATATTCGTTTCTGCGTGCCATTCAGTTTACAGGTATTAAATTCGTCGGTATGAGCGTAGGCGCTATTGATCAAAGAGACTGTCTCGTCCGCCGGAAAGTCTGTAAACTGGCTTTTGATAAAAGCGGATGCTTCCTCCTGCGGAATCCCGTAGCGATTGAAGGTACATGAGAGATGGTGCAGATAATTGTTCCGGTTGCCTGCTATGTATTTTTCGGACTTGTTGTGATAGTAGGTTAAAGTCAGCACCAGAGAAGCGTTGGCGGAATGGGCGTTGAGCGCTGTGTCTTCATTCGTCGGGGGGCCGTCCGGAGGAGTCTGTTGTTTACTGCCGGAGAGATTTTTACGATTTGAAACCTTGTAGGATGCCTGAGGTTGATCTACAAGAAAAGCGTCAGCGTTCGGATTGAAATAAATCTCCGGATCGTAAGAGAACAGACAAGTGCGTGCCACATCCTGACCGGAGGTGTCGATTTCTATCTGACAGAGTTCGGTGTAAAAAGAAACGAGTCTGGTGTAAGCTGCATGATGGAAGTCTTCTATTTCCTGAAGGGTTTCGGGCAATGTCTCATCCGGATGGCATGCGCGTACTATGATTTTCACGCCCATCCCTTTGGGGCTGATAAAGGCGATGCGGGTGTAATCGCATCTCTTGATGATAGGGAGGATGCGTGCCAATTCTTCTTTGCTGAGGTGGTCGATGTCTATCACGATGTGTCCCAGATATTTGACGAGGTTCACTTTGGTACGCCTTCCTCGGTAGCTGGCGGAGAAGGCGATTGCCGGCAATTCTTTTTTCTTCTCATTGGCAGCCTTTTCTCCTTGCTCTGCAAAGATGCGGCGTATTTCTTCGACTTTTTCCCGGTAGGTAAAACTGCCGATAGTGGACACTATTTCTTCTTCGGTCATCTCTGCTATTGCGTAGTAGAAACCTTGAAATATGGTGAAATGTTTCATTTTTATTTTGATTATTGTTTGTCGATGCAAAGGAACTTCTTTGCGGAAATGTGTAAAGGAACTTTGTATAAAATGGCAATAAGTTACTACGGTTCGCCCAAAAAGTGTATGATAGTTGCCACTTGTTTCGGCGAAAGGAGACGGTTGCGTGCGCGGTAGCCTTCCTGTTCGAGTTCGTGCAGGAGAGGGAGGTTGTAAATAATCCAACGACGAAGTATTTGTAAAGCAACTTTGAGGCAGACATGGGGATTGTAAAGGTGAGCCAGTTCCGCTTTGGTATAGGTGCGGATAAGGAAAGAATCTTCTTTGTAATTCATGATGTTTTCTTCTTGTTTTATGCTATAAAGTTACATAAAATTCATTGTTATTCAAAGGTTTGACTTCGTTTTTATTCGTTGGGAATCAAGAAACTTCGTTGGGGAATATGGCTTGTCCGGCTATCCTTATCTTTGTGCTGTTAACAAGAAGGGGATGCATCCTATGTATTATAAACTTTAAAATTATTTTATTATGGCAATGACAGTATCTTATTCAGTGGTGCCGCGCAAGAATCCTGCAAAAAAGAGCGAACCGGCAAAGTATTATGCACAGGCGCAGGCGTCGGGAGAGTTGGACTTTGAAGAGTTGTGCGAAGCGATCACCAGTCGTTCTACTTGTACGGAAACGGATGTACGTGCGGCTATTTCGGGTATTCTTTACGAAGTGAAGCGTGCGTTGAAGGCAGGAAGAATTGCGAGACTGGGCGATTTGGGCAGTTTGCAGATAGGACTCAACAGTGAAGGTGCGGCATCGGTCAAGGAATTTTCCGGTTCAATGATTAAGGGGGCGCATCTTATTTTCCGCCCCGGTAAGACGCTGGCGGAGTTGATGAAGATTCTGAGTTATCAGCAAGTGCAGACTCGTGCGGTGGCGCAGGCGGGTGCAGGCGATGGCGGGGGAGAAGACCCTGACAAGAATCCGGATTCCGGTGGTGATGGCTCCGGTGATGAAGAGGCTCCGGACCCTACGGTATAATTGGCAGACGGGTCAAGGTAATAACGAATTAGAATAACTTCCATTAATATTTTGATAAGATGAAAGAAATAGTAAGTCGGATTTTAGATGTGATCATGTATCTGATTCCTTTCTTCGGAAAGAGAAAGCGGGACAGGGTGGTGAGAGAAGTGCGCTATCATACTACTTGTAAGGAGGTGTGCAAAGTGAAAACGACGGAAAGGGAAAAGGAACATGAGAAAGATTAGTCTGATTGTGATCCATTGTTCCGCCACCCGTGTCGATTGCGACTTTACGGCAAAGGATGTGGATACGGCTCACCGTTATCGTGGCTTTTCGTGCTGGGGGTATCATTATTATATACGCAAGTCGGGCGAGATTGAGCCGATGCGGGATGAAGATACGGTCGGAGCTCATGCACGTGGCTATAATGCGATCAGCTTAGGTGTATGTTATGAGGGCGGTCTGGATGAGAATGGAAAAGCTGCGGATACGCGTACACCCCGTCAGAAGGAGGCGCTACATCGCTTGGTACACGAATTGTTGCAGCGTTATCCGGAAGCTAAAGTAGTAGGGCATCGGGATTTAAGTCCCGACACCAACTATAATGGGATCGTAGATCCTTGGGAACGGATTAAAGAATGCCCTTGCTTTGAGGTCATTGGAGAATTCTCCATTAATTAACTACCACCGTAGTGAAATACTCTTTGAATACCTCCGCAGCTTTTTCAAGCTGTTCGGGGGTATTTTCTTTTACCCCTTTCATCTTGTATTCCTGTCCCATCGCTTCGTACTTATGTACGCCCAGTGTATGGTAAGGCAGTATTTCCACCCGTTGGATCATCTTGTATTTTCCGAGTGCTTCTCCCAGTGCGCGTATGTCTTCTTCAAAATCGCTGTATCCGGGCACTAGCACGTAGCGTAGCCAGAAAGGTTTCTCCTGTTCTTCCAGCCAGGCGGCCGTGCGGATGGTTTGCTCGTTGCTTCTTCCGGTGAGCGTCTGATGGCGGTTGGGGTTGAATTCCTTTATATCCAATAACACAAGATCGGTCAGTCTGAATAATTCTTCTACGTCTTCGTTCCAAAGTCCTCCGTTGCTGTCCAGACAGACATGGATGCCTTTTTCTTTCAGTTCGCGGACCAGCGGGACGAGTGTTTTCGCCTGAAACGTCGGTTCGCCTCCGGAGAAAGTGATTCCTCCTCGTTTCCCGAAGAAGGGGCGCTGGCTCATTGCCATGCGGACGATTTCTTCCGGTGGGGTAGGCGTGCCTCCCTTTCCTGCTATCGTATCCGGATTGGCGCAATAGAGGCAGCGGAAGTTGCATCCTTGAAGAAAAACGACGAGCCGTAAGCCCGGCCCGTCGAATGTTCCCATACTTTCGTATGAATGTACGTTTATCATCATATAGAGTAATAGATTACATACGTTCGTGGAAGCTACGGCTGATAACTTCCAGTTGGTGTTCGCGGCTCAGCTTCACGAAGTTTACGGCATAGCCGGAAACGCGGATAGTCAGCTGCGGATAGTTTTCCGGATGCTCCATGGCATCGTACAGCATATCACGGTTCAGTACGTTTACGTTCAGGTGGTGAGCACCTTTGGTGAAGTAACCGTCCATCATCGTTACGAGGTTCTCGATACGGTCTTCGTCCGTAGCACCCAGTGATTTCGGAACGATAGAGAAGGTGTTGCTGATACCGTCCTGTGAGTCACGGTAACGAAGTTTCGCTACAGAGCTCAGAGAAGCGATCGCACCATTCTTGTCGCGTCCGTGCATCGGGTTGGCACCCGGAGCGAAGGCAACACCTTTGGCACGTCCGTCGGGAGTAGCACCGGTCTTTTTGCCGTACATCACATTGGAAGTGATAGTCAGCAAGGAGAGGGTAGGACGGGCATTCTTGTAAACTGGCAATTTCTTCAATTCTTCGCTGAAGAAGTATACCAGGTCTACGCCAAGGTGGTCTACCTTGTCGTTGTCGTTACCGAAGCAAGGGAATTCTCCTTCGATGTCGAAACCTTCTGTCAGGCCGATATCGTTGCGGCGGGCAGTTACTTTCGCATATTTGATGGCAGACAGTGAATCGAGGGCGATGGAAAGTCCGGCTACACCGTAAGCCAGGTTGATGCGCGGGTTCGTATCTACAAGAGCCATCTGGGCCTTCTCGTAGTAATACTTGTCGTGCATATAGTGGATGATGTTCATCGCTTCGTTATATACGCGGGCGATTTCGGTCAGCACTTTTTTGTAGTTGTCCATTACTTCTTCGAACTTCAGCGTGTCACTGGTCAGTACGGGGATGTTCTTCACCATGACTGTACCGGTATTCTCGCAACGTCCGCCGTTGATGGCAAGCAACAGGGCTTTGGCCAGGTTGCAACGGGCACCGAAGAACTGAATCTGCTTGCCTATTTCCTGGTATGATACGCAGCAGGCGATTCCGTAGTCGTCGGACTGACGTACTTCACGCATCAGGTCGTCGTTTTCGTACTGGATAGAAGAAGTGTCGATAGAAACCTTTGCACAGAATTCTTTGAATCCTTCCGGAAGTTCCGGGCTCCAGAGTACGGTCAGGTTCGGTTCCGGTGAAGGGCCGAGGTTGTACAATGTCTGCAGAAAACGGAAGGAGGTCTTTGTCACTTTGGTACGTCCGTCGTTGAGACGTCCGCCCAGAGATTCGGTTACCCAGGTCGGGTCGCCTGCAAAGATGTCGTTGTATGATTGCATACGCAGGTGGCGGACCATACGCAGTTTGATGACAAACTGGTCGATCAGCTCTTGCGCGAACGATTCGGTGATGGTTCCTTTGCTCAGTTCATATTCCAGATAGATATCGAGGAAAGAAGAAACGTTACCCAGTGACATAGCGGCACCGTCTTGTTCTTTGACGGCGGCAAGGTAAGCCATATATACCCACTGTACGGCTTCTTGTGCCGTGTAAGCGGGACGGCTCAGGTCGAGACCGTAGTATTCGCCCATCACTTTCATGTCTTTCAGTGCCTTGATCTGTTCTGCCACTTCTTCGCGCAGGCGGATGCGGGCCTCTGTCATCGGACCGGTGAGGTTGTGCAAATCTTCCTTCTTTGCTTCGATCAGACGGTCGATGCCGTAAAGAGCCATACGGCGGTAGTCACCGATGATGCGTCCGCGTGCATAATTGTCGGGAAGTCCGGTAAGGAATCCCAGCGAACGGAAGGAACGGATTTCTTCCGTATATACGTCGAATACTCCGTCGTTGTGCGTCTTGCGGTAGTGAGTGAAAATATCTTTTACGCGGTCGTCCACTTCCACGCCGTTTTCGTGACAGGCTTTGCTGACTACGTTGATACCTCCGAAAGGCTTGATGGCACGTTTCAGAAGTTCGTCTGTCTGCAGGCCGACGATCAGTTCGTTTTCCTTGTCGATATATCCGGCCTTGTGGGAAGTGATGGTTGATACGGTAACATTATCTAATGAGCGGACACCGTTGTTTTCTCTTTCTTCTGCCAGTGCTTCGAGGCAGCGGTTCCATACGGCTTTGGTACGTTCTGTAGGTCCTTCGAGGAATGAAGCATCTCCGTAATACGGAGTGATGTTATGACTTACGAAATCTCTGACGTTGATTTCGCTGCTCCAAAGACCGTCTTTAAAGATCTTGTTTAATTCCATAAAATGATAAAATTAGAGGTTGTAGTTATCCTATTCTTTAGAGCGCACAAAGTTACAATCATTTTTCATATAATCAGCATAAATATGCTCTATTTTATGCTTTTCAACATAAAATACCTATTAATTGCTATCCTTAGGAAAAGATTAGATTAAATTTTTAGTGAAAACTCTTGCAAGTTTAAAATATCTTCGTACCTTTGCACCGCTTTTAACGAAAAGCACTTCTGACAAGGAAGTTTTGGAGAGGTGGCAGAGTGGTCGATTGCGGCGGTCTTGAAAACCGTTGTACCGCGAGGTACCCGGGGTTCGAATCCCTGTCTCTCCGCTGAGATGTTCGGACAGAACATAGACAAATTCAAACAAGTCCCGTAAAATTAAGGTTTTACGGGACTTTTTCTTTACCCGCCAAAGACATTTTGAGGACAGAAAAAAGCCAAATTTGGACAGGTTGCCGTTACCGAATCGTTACCGAAACCAGTTGATGAAAATGGTAACGATTTCCGTTATAAGTCCCTGAACTGTCGCATGTTGTCCATTCGCAAGTGGCTCATTTTAAAAACAATTACAGTAATTTTGTAACGTAAAAAATGAGCAGTATGAGAAGTTCTCTTAAAATTCTGTTTTACTTGCGTAAGAACCGCTTGAACAAAGACGGAAAAGCAAGTATCATGATTCGCTTGACAATTAACAGCGAAATGTCCCAATTTGCCGCTAAGCTTGATGTGGAACCCGAATTGTGGGATGCCAAGTGCGGGCGTGTCGATGGCAAAACAGCGTATGCCAATCGTCTGAATGCCACATTAGACAATATCAAGGCAGCCCTGATAAATCATCACAACGAGATTGAAAAGTTCGACACAGTAGTAACGGCAGAAAAAGTACGCAATGCTTTTCTTGGTGTTGAAAGCCGCCATCGTACACTGTTAGATTTATTCAACAAGCACAACGAAGATGTGAAAAAACTGGTAGGTGTCAACAAAACGGCTGCTACCCTACAAAAGTATCAGGTGACTTGCAAGCGGCTTGAAAACTTTTTGAAACACCAATACAACCTTTCCGACATTTCCCTAAAAGAAATCAACCACATGTTTATTACGGATTTTGAAACGTATCTGCGAACAATCTGTAATTGCAGTGCCAATACCACAGCTAAGTTCATGCAATTCTTCAAACGGATTGTAATCATTGCACGTAACAATGGTTGGATTCTGACCGACCCGTTTGCCAATTACAAAATCCGGATTGCCAAAGTTGACCGTGGTTACCTAACCGAACAGGAAATAGAAACCATTATGCAAAAAGAGTTTGGAGCAAAACGGTTGGAGCAGGTGCGCGATATTTTTGTCTTTTCTTGTTTCAGTGGTTTGGCCTACATTGATGTGAAGAACCTTCGGGAAGAACATATCCGTACTTCGTTCGACGGAAATCTTTGGATTATGACCAAACGCCACAAGACGAATGTGCAAGCCAATATTCCCCTACTGGATGTCGCTAAGTCTATTCTTGAAAAGTATCTTGGAAAGCTGCCAAAAGGACAACTGCTACCCGTTTTGAGTAATCAAAAGATGAATAGTTATTTGAAGGAAATTGGTGATGCATGCGGGATTGATAAACGGCTGACATTCCATTTAAGCCGCCACTCGTTTGCTACACTGACACTTAGCAAAGGTGTTTCTATCGAAAGTGTTAGCAAAATGTTGGGACATACCAACATCAAAACTACCCAAATTTATGCGAAGATTACGGATAATAAGATTGGTCACGATATGGCTGCCTTTGCCGACAAAGTGAAAGATTTGAATTTTGGCAAACAGCCACAACAGACGGAATCCGGCATTGACGGACGGTTTGATATATTGTCGTTACCCGAAAAGATGGCATTATTCAGTTTGCCGCCCACATTGGCTTATGATTCTGAACGGGAAAAGCGGCTTTCGGTTATTTGGCATAACCTATCGGATGAAGAAAAAGCAACACTTTGGAAAAATGCGTTTGAAAGCAAAAAAGCATTTGCTTTTCGGGCAAGTTCTGTCAAACGGAAATCAGTAATAAACCAATAAGTCATGCAGTCATGAACGAAGTCAGTGCTTTAAGGTCGAAATTTTCGACCTTAAACAGTCAATAGTAATAAAAAAATAAAGGTCAGATTTTTGGTCTGACCTTTGTCGTTAAAAGCAATGATGCGTTATACGCATCGAAAGACGTAACCGTCTTCATAGTAGTAATCACCGATGAACAAGTCGCGTGCGAACTTTTCATAATCGAAGTACGTTTTCGCAAATTCCGGTAATTCGTAGCATTGTTCAACAATGTCGTATGCGAAGTCTTCTTCGTCTTTATATTCGCCTTGATACTCGTCTTCAAACGATGAAATCAAATCGTCAATATCTTCCGAAGCGATGTCGCGGCTTGTGTAGTTGAGCCATACGCCGAACGCTTCCTGTTGAGTTTCGCTCAAATTTGATACGGCTTCGATAATCTCGAAGATATTGTCTGCAAGCCAACTCTCGCCGATAAGTACCGACGGTATGTATTCCCAATCTTGAAACATCAGTTCCGGGTCTTCCTCGTCGTTGTGCAGCTCGCGGCAAGCGTCGTAAAATTCTTCACTGTCGGAATAATCCGATAAATCCATCCATTTTCCGAAGATTGAACCTTCGTTATATTTGGCGTACGTGCCTACATAAATTCTTGCTTCCGATAAATTTTCCATGACTTCAATTTTTTAAGTTTCGACCTGACGGTCATTTTGTTTTCATGGGCGATTTCCGGTGTAGGCTTTAGGGATGTCAAGTTTTGCAGGAAAATTACGCTCGCCTGTCAGGGAAAGAGGAAGAATTTTACAGGCAACCGCAGGCTTGAACTTTACAGCCCGTAAGAAGCCGTAAACACCTTTGCCCGATGAATGCAAATGACCTCGTTTCGTCGGATTTAATGAGCCAAGTCATGGAAATGGAAGCAAGGCTTTGTAGATACAGTATAAATAATAAAGGTGATTTTTAGAAAGCAATACGGTGGATTTATCCGGTTATTATTCCCGAAAGACAAATGCAGACAGTCGCGGACAAACGCAGACAGGAAGCCTGAAATCCTTTATTGGTCAATGCCATAGGCGTACTTTTGAAGCGCATTAATAGTGATGCGACAATATAAATCAAAAGTATTATGGACGAAAAAGTAAAAGACCAGGATGTGTTATTGGTTAAAGAAAAAAGTAGCGGTGAACTGAAAGTCGTTACAGGTATTGAGAAAGATGGTAAGCCGAAAGCCGTAGAAGCCAAACCGGAAAACGAACCGTCATTCCTGAAAATCGACAAAAACGGCAATGCGTTGGATAACTTTATGTCGAATTTCCTTCGGCAGTACAAAGACCCCACGCATTTCCAATTCTTCAAAGCGCCTATCGACAAGGTAAAAGAAGTCATTGATAAGTTGCGCGAAGCCTTCAAAAAGCCCGATGACCCTGCAAACAAGGCTACTATCGACAAATACAAAGTCGAACCGCAGGTACAGGGGCAAAAACAATCGGCACACGCCATTGACGAAAACCGTGTAGATTGGTCGCAGTTGGAAAAATTCGGCGTTACCCGTGAAACCCTTGAAAAGACAAAGAGTTTGGATGCGATGCTGAACTGGCAAAAATCGCCTGTACTCATTCCCATTGCCGCCAAATTCGATGATACTACCCTATGCACCGATGCCCGTTTATCCTTCAGGGAAACGCCCGATGGCAACCTGACGTTGGCTATTCATGCTATCCGCAAAGAACCCGAACTGGAACGCCCCTACTTCGGCATCAAGTTCACGGACGAAGATAAACAAAAGCTGCTCACCACCGGAAATCTCGGACGTATGGCCAGTGCTGAATTTAAGCAAGGCGAACAAACCCCTGTTTTTATTTCACTGGATAAGTTGACAAACGAATTGGTCGCCCTGCGTGCCGATAAACTCAAAATTCCTGAAACTATTAAAGGTGTTACGTTGAACGATGTTCAAAAGAAAGAACTATCCGAAGGCAAAGCCGTATTGGTCGAAGGTATGACGAGTAAAAGCGGGAAAGAATTTTCATCGCTTGTTCAAGTCAATGCCGATAAGAAAGGGCTTGAATTTCGTTTCGATAATCAGCCCAAACAAGCCCAACAAAACGAGCAACGACAAACCCAACAGCAAAACGGGGAAGTCAGGATTCCCAAAACATTGCTTGGTGTTGAACTGTCGGACAAACAGCGAAGCCAATTGCAGGAAGGAAAAACCGCGTATGTAGCGGGTATGAAAGACGACAAGGGGCAGGAATTTAACGCCTACGTGAAGGTGAACAATGAAAAAGGGAAGTTAGACTTTTTCAAGTGGAATCCCGATAAGGCCAAAGAAGTTACGCCCGACAATGCAAGTAAAACACAGGTGGCCGTGAATAATGAAGGTAAAACCGACGAAGCCACGAAAAAGGTTGACGAACCGTTGAAAAAAGGACAAACGCAGCCTACCGAAAAGCAATCGGAAAAGCAGGATAAGAAAGAGGCGAAGGAAAACAAACAGGCAACCGATAAGCCGAAAAAATCCAAAGGCGTAAGAATATAATCACCACTAAAATCCAAAGTATATTATGATAGCAATTATAGCAGAAAAGCCAAGTGTAGCCCGTGAAATCGCGGCTATCGTGGGTGCTTCTTCAAAAGAAGATGGATATATGCAAGGCAAAGGCTACATGCTAACATGGGCATTGGGGCATTTGATAACACTTGCCATGCCCGAAGATTACGGCTTTACAGGGTTTAACCGTGAACATTTGCCGATAATTCCCGAAACGTTTCAATTGATTCCCCGACAGGTGAAAGCCGAAAAGGGTTATAAGCCCGATGGCGGCGCATTGAAGCAACTGAAAATTATCAAAACGGTTTTTGAGCAATGCGATAAAATCATTGTGGCGACGGATGCCGGACGTGAAGGCGAATTAATTTTCAGGTATATTTATTCTCACTTGAACTACCGTAAGCCCTTTGACCGCTTATGGATAAGCAGTTTGACGGATAAAGCAATTAAGGAAGGTTTGCAAAACTTGAAAGCGGGAAGCGATTACGATAACTTGTACCATGCTGCCAAAGCCCGCAGCGAATCGGACTGGCTCGTCGGAATCAATGCTTCACAATCTCTTTCCATTGCCGCAGGTCGCGGAACATACTCTTTAGGACGTGTCCAAACGCCAACATTGGCGATGATTTGTAAACGCTTTTTGGAAAACAAACATTTCGTCCCTGTTCCATTTTGGCAGGTAAAAGTTCAGACTGAGAAAATGAACATCCCATTTGCTGCCATAAGTAAAGAGAAATACGAACAAAAGGATAAAGCCAATGAAGTACTTCGGCTTTTACAGAAAGGCAAAACAATCACCGTAAAATCAGTTGAACGCAAGGAAGTGAACCAAGAACCACCGTTGCTTTATGATTTGACTACGCTTCAAAAGGAAGCCAACAGTAAGCACGGATTTTCGGCGGATAAAACGCTTTCCATTGCGCAAAAACTGTATGAAAGCAAACTTATCACCTATCCCCGAACGGGAAGCCGTTATATTTCGGCGGACGTGTTCGATGAAATTCCACAATTGATAGATGGTTTGAAATCTCATTCCCACTTCGGTACTTACGCCCAAACAATGGACAATATCGTCCTGAACGTGCGTTCTGTCGATGATAAGAAAGTAACCGACCACCATGCGCTAATCATCACCGAAAATCCGGCAAAGGATATTTCGGGCGACGACAGAACCATATATGAAATGGTGGCGGGACGTATGTTGGAAGCCTTTTCGCAGAAATGCGTAAAAGATGCGACAACGATTACGCTTACCTGCGGCGACACGATTTTTGAAATCAAAGGTTCAACCGTGAAGCAAGCCGGATGGCGTGCGGTATTCAACGAAAAAGAGGAAAAGGACGATGAAGAAAGCAACTTACCCAATCTTTCGGAAGGTGAACAACTTCCGGTATTGCAGGCCGACGTGTTGGAAAAACAGACGAAACCAAAACCATTGCACACGGAAGCATCGTTGCTTTCGGCAATGGAAAGCGCCGGAAAGGAAGTTGAGAATGAAGCGGAACGCGAAGCCATGAAAGAAAGCGGTATCGGTACGCCTGCTACCCGCGCCGCTATTATAGAAACGTTATTTTCCCGCGACTATATCCGCCGTGAAAAGAAATCGTTAGTCCCGACCGACAAAGGGTTGGCCGTTTACGACATCGTAAAAGACAAACGTATTGCGGACGTTGCGATGACAGGAAATTGGGAAAATGCTTTGGCGAAAATCGAATTGGGCGAAATGAACACGAATACCTTCCGGCAGGCGACCGAAGTCTATACCCGTCAAATCACTACGGAACTGCTGAACACAAGTATTGCCGTTGCGGATAACAACGCTTGCGACTGTCCGAAATGCAAAAGCGGGAAAGTGATTTTCTACCCGAAGGTAGCCAAGTGTAATAATGTCGATTGCGGTCTAATGGTCTTCCGCAACCGAAGCGAAAAGGAACTAACGGACAAGCAAATCGCCGATTTGCTGACTACAGGAAAAACGTCTGTTATCAAGGGTTTCAAAAGCAAGGGTGGTAAATCGTTTGATGCCGTCCTGAAATTCGATGCCGATTATAATGTCGTTTTTGATTTTCCCGAAAAGAAAGGGAAAAAGTAAAGAAAACGTGTAACTTTGCCACAAAGTCCCAGTTATTAATGATTCTGTCATTTTTACTGTGGATTTTAGTGGTGGCCTCGCCGAAGGGATTCGGCGGGGCTTTTTTCAACTTTCATTTGATAAACTATACGTACTAATGGCTTTAAGGTCTATTTTGTGAACTATTTCTACCAAGTATAAGAGTTTATCACAAATTTGACTTATGGGCATTTTATGCTCGGAATTTGCAGCAAATTCCCCTGTGAAAAATTGAAGAAACTTTTCATCTACAATGCCATTTCGGTGAGCGTATAAATGTCTTACTTGAAGGATTTTTTCAATTTCATCCTGTATGTTGTCATCAATAATTTCCAAATCTCGAATTTGCTTATTCTCTTTGATAAACCCCTTCACACTTCCTTTTTGAAGTTTACCTAATTTTTCTTTAGCCCAATATTTAACGAAGTCCTGTAAATCGGTGCAGTTTAGGACTTCTTCTATGGTAACTTGTTGTTTTGACTTTAATGTCGCCGGATTAGCCAAGAAAATCTCATACAATAAATCAGATAGATACGTCTCGAAATTGTCAACAAAAGATGAATATAGAATCCTTGATAATACCTTCCCTTCTTGGTTATCTGTAGGTGTATTTGCGTCAGTTGGATAAAGAAGCGCACCTAAATCATCCATAATTTTCAGGATACTTTGATAATGCTCAATTAATCTGATTTTAGCATTAGTAGCATTTGTCTTATAGGATTCAAGTTGTTGATTGATGTCTTTTATTTTTTGATAGCCATTTCTGCTGAATGTAATTTCAACCGGATTCGATAATTTCGTTGATGCCCCTTCTCGCTCGTATATGCTTCCTTCTAAATAGATTTTTGAATCAGATTTTTCGACTTTGATTACATATAACTTCTTGCCTTTATAGGACACATATTGATAATGAATTTGCGGTTTAGGTGAAAGAAGGTCTATGGCTTTGTGCGTTATCGCATTGGCATGAAAATCCTCACTTAGTCCGTTCACCTCTAAATCGCTTGTCACACCCAATACAATGTATCCACCATTTGTATTTGCAAAAGCACTTACTATTTTAGCAATAGTTTTAGATGGTGGTAATACCGGCTTATATTCAAGGGTCGCACTTCCGGGTTGGCCTATAAGTGACACTATTTCGCTTGTAATATCCATGATTATACTGGTATTTTGTTTATTCCTGTGTTTTTCAATATTCGTCCTAAAGTCAGATGTTTTGGAGTGTCAGAACCATTATCAATCCAAAGTTCAGCATACTCATAATCCAAAATATCCTTTTCCGCACCATGATAGATGATTACTTTCCCATAGTCGGACGGTCTTACTACTATTGACAATTCCACACCCTCTTTTTTAATTCCTCTAATTACTGTTGTTGACACTTCATCCATTTCATCACAATCGTATTCATCAAGTGTTTGAATATGGTCAATTATCCTTTGCTTTGCCCGACTAATCAGTTTCTCTGCAAATAAAAACATTGTTACGTTTGGTGTCGATGTATGAACAAACCTCGAAGCATTATCTTTGTCTTTCAGTATTTCTTCAAGTTCGGTAGCTGATTTTACACCCAAACTGGCCAAAACCTCTTGCGTTATCTCTATTTTAGGCTCTTTATTCCGAGATTGATTAAACATTTGTTTTAATTCGGCGATATCATTTACTCCAAATTCACTCAATAATTCTGTCAAATCATTTGCTTTCTTAAGATTATCCATTAATTGGGGATTACTATCTAAGGCTTGCGCAACCTTTGAAAGTTGGGATAATTCAGTGTTACTTCTCATTATTTTATACAAACTATCTTTATCATTAATAGTGTCCATGAAAAGTTCTGCTCGCTTTCGGTGCAATTCCGAAAATAATTCTTTTGCTTCTTCTTTGTGATTCTCAAACCATTCTGATAAAAGGGAAATGGCAGTAATATAATCTTCGTCTTTATCTCTTGACTGTATTTTCTTTTGGCGGTCTGTTATTTTAATGGCAATATCTTCTTTGTCTTTATCTTGGTGATTATCTAAATATATCTTATCATGCAATAATATATCTTTCCAATCTTCTCCAAGTAAAAGCAAAATGGTAACTAAATCATCATCCTGTATATTGTCAATGTACAGATGAGATTTCAGTTTAAAAACTTCATTTTTATTAGGAAATATGGCATTTCTCCCTATAAGAGAAAGGTTACTTTCTTCTTCAAGAATAAAATCATATAAAGAATTTAACCAATCGAAGGTTTCTTTTCTTGTTCCACCTAAAGAGGTATTTAAGGTCTTTACATCTTTAAACCCTGCTACATCTGCGATAAGTTGTTCATAGGTTTGTTTATTCCAATCACCCCACGAAACTTTACACCAATCATGCAAGTGGTCTTTTTTACAAACGGATTCTGAATATAAATCAAATGTATATTGCCATATTTGTTCTTTAACTTCATCTGAATATGATTTCAATGGAAACCATAATTCTTTAATTGATTTTCGTTCGTCGCTATCCTCCAATTCTACTACTTGTGAGTTGAGTATGAAATTTCGAAGTGGCGTTTGAATCTTTTCTTTATACCATTTTTCATCAAAATGTTTTTCATTTACATTGGGCATCTTGGATATAAAAGTATTGAAGAAATCATGAAAATTTTTCACTGAAATTGTATTTATCATTTTTTGATACAATCCTATTGATTCTTCTAATAATGCTTTGTTTTCTAAAACCTCTTTATCGGTATCTCCTTTTAGCCAAATTCCATCTCTTTCTGTTTGAGGATTAAAAAAGAAACTATTTACGACAACGGGAAAGTGAAATTCTTCGGTTCCAATAAGTGGAAAATCGCAAAACAATTTAGGTATATCGTTTATACTCTTAATATAAAATTCATCACCTGACTTTTCTACCTCGATTGCAATTGCCACCTTATCAGATGCAATATATGAAATAAAGATATTTGATTCCTTTCTACCTTCTTTTCTTGTGATAGGAACAATCAAATCGTCAATCAATTCTTGACTATTACTAAACTTAACGGCACTTAAATCAAAATTATTTATAATCTCAACACTCTCTATAGATGGTATAAATGTCAAAACATAAGGGATTAATTTCGTAAATTCCTCTATACCAATTTGAGCAATATCTTTTTGTTCCTCTGTTTCCAAAGGATAGCAAAAAGAGGTATTAAACGCGGTTTTGTCATATTTAGAACTTATTTCTTCGGCAGAAGAATGAAATTCCTCCCATGCTTTTTCTATTTTGGGAACAAGTTGTCCAGTTGTTTTGCCATCTCTATCTAATGGAAATTCAAATTGATAGAAATCATGTTTTTGTGTTTCTACAATACCTTTGATGTAGATTACCTTTGATAATAAATGGGTAGTTAAGAATCCTGTGCCAAATTTTCCCGTTTTCTTTGCAACCTCATCTTCTTCAACTTCTTTGGATGAAATCTGATTTATCAATCCCCTTATATCCTTTTCTGTAAAATGCTCTCCATTATGTCGAAACTCGACCTTGTCGTCATCCAATTCTATTTGAATGGCAACCGTTCTGTCTTCATAATCGGCAACACTATCTTTTGCATTCTGCAATAACTCCCAAGCCCAACGGCCTTTGTTATTCTCAACAGTCTTTTCCAAATCATGTAATCGCTTGATTATTTTGTCTGCAATTGAGCGATTACCATCTTCTTTCCGACCTTCTTCGATGGATTGTATAATCATATTTACTTTATTTATATGTACTCATCATGCTTGGCAATAACTTATTTCCCGGAATTACCACCGAAACAATATAGTCGGGATGGTTGACAGGAAGATTTGTTGCAGGTTGCAGATGATGAATATTGAACCAATCATTAAAATTGGGAATTGGCTTTTTCCCCTTATCACTTAAATCCAATAGCAAAAATATTCCCAACTGTTCGTATGCAGAAGCATAAGTTTGTGCTTGGGCAATGTAATATTCTTCTATTTTGGAAACGGTTGGTGATTCTTCCGTTTTCTTAACCTCAATCGGGATACTCATTTTGTCACTCTGAAATATAATATCGACACGCCCACCACTGGTAACTTTGTCTTTCTCATATTCAAAATATTGTGCCATTGTAGTATGTTTGAGGCTTTCAAATAAATTATCTTGTAAATGACCTTCTTTGGCATCTGTTCCAATTCCACCTGTTACATTTTTTGAAAACAAGAATAAGAATTTAGACTTATCATATCCCCAATTAGAATGATAGGCGTAACGAATCACATGCGCCAATACATCAAAGAATATTTTTTGTTTTTCTATGTCCCAGTCAGGTAATAATGTTGCAATCTTTTTCTTCAATGAATTTAGCACTTCATCGCCCGTGATGTATCCTGTTACAAAATGAGTAATCCCAACTTGGTTTCGCTTCAAATAATCGCCTAATACGTCTAAAACGGTCACTGTGTCTCGGCTATCTCCAAGTTTAGTTAATATCTGTTCTACATCTTGGGGATTAGTGATTATCTCGCGCAACATCAATGCAAACTGTGTGTCATTTGAAATAGGCACATTTTTATTTCTCAACAAATTCAAAACATAAGCAATAAAATCGTCAGAAATACATGTTTCTTTTGCCGTATTTATACTTTCAAGCAATTCTGTTTTATCGTTCAATCCTGATTGATACACGATATCTAAACAGTTTCGGACAACACCTGTTTTGGTATGCAAATGAAAATCTTGATAAAAAGAATCAGTAATTGCGCATTTTTCAAGTTGCAGAAAAGAACCGCTCAATGTAGCCAACTCCGCTATCGGATAATGCCAAATATTACTCTTATGAGCAGTTTCATAGCTTCTTTTCAACTGCTCAATTAGTTTATATATGGAAAATTCAAGTTCTATATCTCCGGCATCCAATGAATACAATTGTTTTTCCGAAACGGCACTTAGCATCTCATTATGCGCAGCTTCAAATGCTTCATAATCGTTCTTGAAGATTGCTGATTGTAAAGCAATAAAACACAAAAAGAAATCGGCATCAACCCTGTTTTCGACTTCAATAGTTGCTGCCCTGAAAAACTTTTCTGCATTAGTTAGGGTTTGTAGCAAATCAATGGTGCTAAGAGCAGGCGTAATACTTTCCAATTCCATCAGCCCTAAACGAAAATTGGCTTCTGACGTAACTTCTGCGCTTTGATGATTCTGAAAACCTTCTATGGCTGACCGAATCTGGTCATATTGCCCCATTGAATGAAATAGGAAAAGGAATTTGTTAGCCTGAACTATCAAAAATTCTTCATCGGTAGGTTTTATATCCAATAATAAGGCTATTGCTTTATATGGATTGGTAGTATATTTTGTTAAAAGAAGTCCACATAAATAATACAAGGCTCGTTCTTTCAAAAAAGCATCGGATGATGTTTTGACGACATTTTCAAGAAAGGATACCAAGTCATCGGCAACAACAACTTCTACATCCACATTTTGATAGAAATTGTCGAAAAAAAGAACTTTCTCTATGGCTGTTTTATTATCCCAATCAAACATAAGCCTTAAAATAAGAATGCACCTTCTTCTTTAATTTCAGATTTGGATGGGTCGGTAACTTCTGAAAAATCCCTAACAGCAGAACCAATGAATACCTGTAAGTTATCTTGAAATTTTTTATTTATTGACTTGAAATTTTCTATCAATCCATGCAAATGTGATGGAATCATTTCTTCACTACCCGGTGCATCGAAAATCAAGAAACGAGGATGTCGGCCAAGTTGATGGTCTATATCCAATTGTATAATGGATAAGTAAAAGGCTAATTTTACTCTTAATTTCTCGCCTTCTACTAAATCTTCAAATTTTTCTTCCTTATCATGTTGAACTAAAACGAGGTCATATTTTTCATCAATCCGTACACCTGTAATAGAAGTTGTTCCAAATTCTTGTATTTGTGCTAATATAAGATTCTGAAATGTTTCTAACATTTGTTTATTCAACTGGGCACGCTTTGTTTTGAGTCCATCTATTCCATAATTCAACACCTTGACTTCCTTGTCTAATTTATCACTTTCATCAGGCAACGCATTAGCTTCTATTTTTTTCAGTTCTTCAATTCTATACTGTAAGACGGCTTGTTGCTGGATGTAACTGTTCTTCTTACTTAGTGCTTCTTGGTATTGTTTCTGCTCCTCTGTTTGTTGACGAAGAATACTGCCTAACTGATTCAGTCTTTGTTCTTCATCATCTGTTTTTGGATATTTTTGTAAATCAGCAAGAGCCTTATCATAGAGAATTTTTATGCTTTTAAAATGATTTTGTCTGTCTACCAATTGTTTTTTCAGCGATTCGATATTTTTCAGAATCTCACCCTTTTCAGTATTCAGTTTTGCAATATGCTCTTTCTGTTGTTCGTCGTCTGATTTCTTAACTATAACATTTGTTCCACAAAGACTACACGTATGAGAATCCCGTTCTTCTGCTTTTTTTTCAGCACTAACAGGGTGTTCACAATGAGGACATTCATGTACTTCCAAATTTGTAAAGAAACTTCCCGCTTCAACAAATAATTCTTTTTGTATGATGTCCTTATCAATTCGTTTTATTTCCCCCTCTCTAACCTTGATGCTGTCAGAAAACTGTTTGATTTCTTTTTCTAAATCTGATAATTGACCATCAGCAGTGTTGTATGAGGATTGCAGATTGTTTCGTTCAATTTTTTTCTTAGTAATACTTGCTTCTAAATCTCCATATTCCTTCAAGACACCTTCAAATGACTGAAAATCTTTCTGTTTATTCAGTTCCGCTAATTTATTTTCAATAACCTGCAACTCATTGGTCAATTTACCTAAATCGTCTTTATTTGCTTTTTTGTTTTCTTCCAAAACGAATTTTGCATTTCGTATTTTCTCATCTTTCATATCCCTTAATAGGGTAAGCTGATTTATTGGATAGGTCAATCGAAGCCCTAAAAGCATTTCAAGTATTTTAGTACCTTGTCTGCCTATATTTTCTTTTTCAAAATAGAGGTATTTGTAATTGCTTGATTCAAGGTATATTGATTTGAAGTATGTTTGCCACGATAGATTTGCTTCAACGGATTCATTTTTCAAACCGGATCGATGGCGATATTGAAGTGTATAAAACGATAATTCATTAAAGAAAAAATCTTCGATTTTCTCCGTAAATTCTTTCTCACTGGAAGCCGTAAATATTGTATTTGGATTTGTTAGATTAAGTTTATCCTCTGATTTAAGTTTTGTAAATTCCTCAATGGTAAACTTATATAACGCACACTTTACACGTGGTGCAGAGGCATCAATATGAACCGTATAAGCATCACTGGCCAAAGAAAATTCAAGTAAAAAATCTTTAAACCACTCCTTAATAGCCTTTTTTATAGTATTGTCACCTGTCAGACAATATTTTATGATTTTAAATATTGTTGATTTCCCTTTCAAATTATCGGCAATCCACGTATTTATTCCCTTTTGAAACTTCCTTTGATATGAGAATGTCTCTTGATTTGATTTTATACCTGAAAAAATGAGTTCATTTATGGATAAAATCTTCCCTTGTGATTTTGGGTCATCTTTCTCATAACTTTCGCTCAATTCAAACAAATTTTCAATATCTTCTTCCGAAAATGAATCAGAAAACTGTTTATGAACATACTGGATAAAATTTTTATAATTGAAATCGTTCTTCATGGCAATAACTCATTGAAGTGTTCGTGATAACTTTTTCTTACCTGCTCATTTAAATTTTGAATTAGCATTGTGTAGGGAATATCTGCATATTCTTTGTATCTGTATTGTCGTTTTTTAAGGTCTGAACCATTAAAATTGTCGAAATATTTTTTGATAAGTTCGCATCGGTCGTAATACCATTTAACACTTGGAATATTCAACAGATTGTTTTCAATTTGTTGAATGCAGCGATTGGTAATGTAGTAGGTCTTATCATACGTTTGTAAATCTGAACGACGTTTACTCTCGAAGTCAACAAACCCAACTGATTTTAGAAAAAGGATGACACCATCAATACTTTCATAAGCCCCGAAGAAAAATTTTTGCATTTCCTCTACTCTCAATATTGGCTCTTCATTTGTGTATATTTCTTTAATTATGGATTGTATTTCGGACTTGTTTATATTATTATCATTAGCCATCAAATCCATTAACTCACAAGACAAAAAGTCTGGATACCGAAGCAAAAAATCAAGAGCCTGAATTTTTATCTCGGTATAAAACACTCGCGCAATATCTGTATTGCCTTCTTTTTGGATAGGTTTAGAGAATGTGTAAAGGATTAAAGTTATCCTTAATCTATCCCTAAATTTTTTAAGTTGGTCATCCATAATGAAAAAATCTCAATTTGCAAAATTAAGAAGTTATTATGGATTAACAGCAAAAAACAGCAACTATATTGTTTTTAGCAACATAGTTACTGTCATCTAAGTCAAAAATATTACTTATTCTTCCTTCTTTAACAACTTCCTCAATTCCGGGTCAGCTTCAATTCGATCCAATTCCTCTTTCACAATATCCAAAACATCCTGTTTAATCTGTTTGTAGTTCAGGTCTATTTCCGTTTGCATGGTATCGTTGCCGTCGGCATCGGTAAAGTTGACAATTTCGGGAATTTTCTTGTACGCCTTCGTTTCGGCAGCAACTACCGCATTGTCCACCACGATTTCGCAATGGAATATTTTCTGTTCGATACGTTCGTCGAAGTTATCGGAAACCGCGCCAACAAACATCCCTTGCGTGAGGTTGCTAATTTTGGAAGGCGGAATCAACGAATCCATTTGCGTGCTTATGGACGTTGATTTGTCGTTCCGGTTAATGGTCATTGACTGCCGTTTCTGCAATACTTTTCCGAATCGTTCTGACAACGTTTTGGCGGTTTCACCTACTACCTGACCACTGAAAATATTACCAACAGTGTTTTGAATCACCTTACTTTCCTTGTCGCCATAGTCGCGGATTAACTGCGAATAATCCTGAAAACCTAAACAGACGGCTACTTTATTACTTCGAGCGGTGGCTATCAGGTTGTCCAAGCCCCGAAAGTAAATCGTCGGTAACTCGTCGATGATGACCGAACTCTTTAACTGACCTTTCTTATTTATCAGTTTTACAATTCTTGAATTGTATAAGCCCAGGGCGGCGGAATAAATATTCTGACGGTCGGGATTATTGCCAACACAAAGTATCTTCGGTTCTGCGGGGTTGTTGATGTCCAATGTAAAATCGTCGCCCGTCATTACCCAATACAATTGCGGCGAAATCATACGGGAAAGCGGGATTTTTGCGCTCGCAATTTGGCCATAGGCTAAGCACCCGGCGCCTTGCCACCTTTTACAGTGGTAGGTTTCCAAGCACTCGCCACCGAACCGTACGTACACGTCTCCATGTATACGGCTCTCCATTAACTCATTCAGTCTATGCTGCCTGCGTGTATTTTGTGATGACATTTTATACATACTGCTAAAGTTTTACGTTTACGAGCAATCATTTTAACTTCCCAATTTGATTTACCTTTCAGGTCTTTCAATTTACGAACATGGTGCATTTCGAGTTCATCAGTTGAACCGCAAAGTTCACAAACTCGGGCTTGCAGCCTTGTAATGAGTCCGTTTCTTCCACCTGTAATGGCAATCGTATTGGGGAGCCTGTCATTTAAGTTCACATCAGGCATTTCCTTACGTTTGAAACCCTTATCGTAAAATTCCCGATAGAAAGTATAGCCCCTTTTATTTGTATAAGGAATAGCAAAGACACCGTTTTTCTTGTATTTCGCTATTATCTTTTTCTTGGAAGTACTATATTTACCTGCATAAGTTTTATACATGCTATACTCCATAATATTATAAAAGGAATCTATCACTGGGCTATTATTGGCGATTGAGTAATAGTTGTAAAAGCCCACGATTTCAGAATTGTATTGGCTGATGATTTCCAAATCATCAAGATTTCTCATATAGTTACGTCCTTTAGGCTTCCAGACTTCTTTGCCGTCTCTCGTAGTGATTTTCACTGCGTCATAGTCAAAGAGTTTCTTCCGCATTACTTCGGTCGTAATATAGAGAACAATTTTGTGGTCGTAGCTTCTGGTAAGATGTCCGTTTTTATCCCTGTGTGTATCATTGGATTTGCGTACAAAGATGTCGTATCCGAGGAATTTGGCTGATTTTCTTCCGTTTGTTATCAGTGTTTTTTCTTCCGAAAGTTCCAGTTTCAGGGCATCTTTCATATAATTTTTGATGTCTTCCTTAATCTGTATACTATCTTCTTTGCTACCGATAACGCCGATTAAAAAATCATCAGCATACCTTACATATCTCAATCGTTTTATACCGCTATCCATTTCATCACTGGCAGGATATTTCAGACGTTCTTTTACAATTTCTCTAATCTGTCCATTAAGCTGTTTTCTTTCTACTTCGTCTTTTACATTTTTGAGTTTCGACACCAACTTAGCCTTACGATGTCCAAGCTGTTTTGCAATAGGACTTTCTTTTCTCCTTTTCCCGTAGTTGAATTTTTCGGTGTATTCCTTCATGTATTTGTCGAACTTGTCGAGGTAGATATTAGCCAGTATCGGACTAATAACACCACCTTGCGGAGTTCCACTATACGATTTATGAAATACCCAGTCTTCAACATATCCGGCATTCAGAAACTTACGAATCAGTCTTATGAACCTATCGTCTGCAATTCGCTCTCTTAGGATGTTTATCAACACTTCGTGGTCTATATTATCAAAAAATCCTTTGATATCTCCTTCTATAAACCATTTGGTATTGTTGAAAGATTTTTGGATGCTTACAAGTGCTGTATGACAACTCTTCTTAGGTCTGAAACCGTGAGAAGATTTTTCAAAACTGCCTTCGTATATAGCTTCCAACATCATTCTGATAACTTCTTGCAAGAGTTTATCAATAAATGACGGAATTCCCAACGGACGCTTTTTCCCATTTTTCTTTGGGATATACGTTCTTTTAGAGGGATAAGGTTGATACGTTTCTTCTTTCAGCGTATCAATTAACTGTTTAATTTTGGATATACTGAAGCCGTCAATGGTTTTTTCATCGACACCTTTGGTCATATTGCCCGGTTTCGCATAAATGCGTTGGTAGGCAACGTAGTACATTTCTTCATTAAACAGAATCCTATACAGCCTTTCGAACTTGTAAGTCAAGTCACTGCTGTGTTGGCATAGACTGTTTAATACTTTTTCCGGATTTCTCATGTCTCACACAATTTCCATTAATCATATTAAACTGAATTAACTGCTTCCCTTCGCCATGTACAAGGCTTTCCCTTGCTCGGACTACTACGGAAGCTCTGTTACCGTGCCGGATATTCAGGGGCTATCCCCATAGCCTTACAACTGGCTTTCCGGTTTAGGTAATCCCCGTTTAGATACATAATAACATAATCTGTAAACAGACTATTTTTGGCGTGATAGATTGTCGGATACGACTTTCGTCCTTTACTTTGTATGAAGTTGCGTCGTAGTAAGTTCTTTTGCTCATAGCCCCTACAAGGCGGGCTTGAGTACCACGATATGACGAGTTTCAATTCTTTTGAAATTGTATAACTACCTTACGTCAAAGCCTAACCATCTGACCGCTCAGACTATCGTTCAATCAATCCAGACTTTATCCTCATATCTATCGTTTCATCTTGCCACTCAGCCGAAACATGGTAGTTTGTCCACTCGTGGCGTTCCCGACATGCGACACTCCCCGTCGTCTTTCGTTGACGGATAAGTCGGGTGATGATAGGTTATTTTTTCAAAGAACGCGAACCTAATAGCTTGCCAAAGCTATATTTATTATGTACCCTTACGGGCGCACTTGAAGTTGGTCTTGCGCACCGCCTTCCCACGCATCCATAAATGGCGAAAGGTAGTTTTCCAACTGCGGGTACGAAGTCAGAATCGGGAAAATATCGGCATACCGACGGTTCAGGAACTCAATGGCATGTGGGAACGTACAATACTTCCCGTCTTTGAATATTTTGAGATACCAAATGATTGCGGCAAGCAATATAATTGGTGATTCCACAAAGAAATCGCCCTGCTTCTGAATCCATGTGCGATTGAGGTTTAACATAATGGTATAGGCACTTTCGTAAGCATCCGATATGTCCGTCATAAATGTTGGATTAATCGGATTGCAACGGTGGCTTTTGCGTGGATTGTCGAAGTTAATCACATAAAACTTCGGTTGTACCTTATATTTATCAAGGTTATTCAGCAACGTATTGTAAGCAATTTCCGACAAGTCAGGAAACTTATAATCGTAGCAATACAACGCAAAGCCTTTATTAATCTGCTGTTTGATGTAATTATTGACTACCGCATAGGACTTCCCCGAACCAGGCGTACCCAACACAATACTTGCGCGGAACGGATTTACAATGTTTATCCAACCGTTGTTCCACTTCTTATTGTAATAAAAACGGGTCGGCAGATTGACGGAATATTCGTTTTCAATCAGGCGGGTTTCCTGCTGAAACGATTCGTTTTCCATATTGAAAACATCAGTCATCAGGTTGTTTTTGAGTAAGCGCGACATCCAAAGTCCCGCCACCAACAAAAGAATATAGCCAACCGCCATTGTGAAAATGTACAATGCCGTGTTGAACACCAACGGTAACGGCAGTTGCAACACCCACCAATTCAGAAAGAAAAAGATAAACCCGAAAAACAGGAAGGTATTTATCTTCGTCCAAGTGATTTTTTCTTCCTTCACACCCTTAGTTCCCAAGCACGATAGCGCAAGGAATATCACGGCGAAAATCTTTGTCCACAAAATGGACGAAAACAAACCTGCCGTATTCTGAAAATTCAGCAGGATTTTATCGATCACGCCGATGTTGATGCCCCAATCCTTTATCGCTTGATAGCAGAACCAATAAATGTTTATCACTACGAATAGTATGCTGATTGCCCGCATAAATTCCATGACTTTCGCCAATCCTCTTAAATCGTCCTCTTGTTGCATAACGTTGATTTTTACTGTTTATAATCGTTTTTGTTTTCTTTTTTTTCTTCTTGCCTTGCGTGCAAAGGCTTCTTCCTCGTAATTCGTTCCGTGAACTTCAGGCGACAGCAAACCGAATACGCTGCCGATGCTTGAATCATCATCCTTGTGGGAAACATCGAATGGTTCAAATGACTGTTCCGTGTCGTGCTTGCATTGTATCGGTTCGTGTTGCTGCTTACCATTGAATAAATCGTTGAACACATTCGCCGAAAACTCATTCCCTAAACGAGAGCCGTTGAATACCGCCTTTTGCTCGTGGTCGATGAACGTTGCACCGTAGATACGCCCTTCATTATTGGTTCGGAATAATACGCCGATATTATGTTTCGCCAGTTCTTTTTCAAACCCTGTACGGTCGTGATGTGATTTCATAGCCGAAGCAATCACCTTTTTGCTTCGTTCTTTTAATCCCTTGTCCTTGATAATTTCCGTTGACTTTTCGATGTGTTTTTCCAAAGCATCCAAACCAACGGCCTTCCCGAATAGCGAAGATTTGAACGGATTGCCGACTTTCTCACTCTTATCGTTCAAAGCGGAATAAACCAAACCCTGATACGGTTTTCCTTTCACTTCGCCGCGCACTTCTTCCACATTAATATTATAGAAAGAAAGTAGCGCTTTATATTCCTTCAAACTTGAAAAGTGATAATCGCGGGCAACAGGACGGATGACGTTGGCAATTTGATGTTTGATGTTGCCATCCTCGTAACGAAGGGCTTTCAACAGTGCGTCGTCCTCCCGTTTTTTCTTATCCGCAGGCACTAAACCGTATTGTCGTTCCAAATCCCTGCAAATCTCCATCGACTTTTTACGCTCGAAGTTATGGTCTAACTTTTTGCCGTTTTCATCCACCCGCAGTGATACAATATGTATGTGTTCCCGCTCGATGTCCTCGTGCTTGTACACGATAAACGGTTGGTCGCCGTAACCCATTTTCTGCATATATTCCTGTGCAATGTCCGAAAGTTGTTCATCCGAAAGTTTATCCTTTGGGTCGGGATTAATGGAAATATGCAGCGCAGGTTTTTCGGTTTTGATATTTGCCAACAAGTAAGGTTCAAACGAACGCATACAGATACCAATATCGTAGTTCCCGTCTTTCGGTTCTATCATGCGGTTGGTAAAAAGCACCTTTGCATGTTCATCGTCCACCTTTTCCTGATTGTAGGAAAGCACACCATATACGGAACTTCCCGAACTTATTTTTGCAACCATTTCTGTTCAAATTCTTCGGTTAACTGAATAATTTGCCGATTGATTGCCACCAATTCAAGCGTTGCTTTTTCCAATTTATAGAGGAAGGCCAACGCTTTTTTCTCGGTAAAAGCCGACTTAATCGCTTTCGTAATTTGGTTGTAATTCGTTCCAATGCTGCGGAATTGCGAATGAAAAGTGGTCAACCGCATGTAATAATCCATTGCCGCTTTATCAATTTTTACAACCGAAATAGGCTTGTTGAAAATGCAAGCGGTAATGAAATGCGCTTTGTTGTTCATCCCCGACGAATCGAAAAGGGACAGGAATTTGGCGTTATCAGTATCATTCAGGTTGAACGCATACCGATGACTGCACGGGTCGGTCTTTGGTTTCCGGCCAAGTGCCTTGTTTTTTCTAACTGTTGTCATAACTCTTTGGATTTTAGTGGTACATCGTGCTGCAAGCCATTAGGTATCGGGATTGGTCAAAAAACGCTGACTTCGGAAGCGTTTTCCCCCGCAGGGCAAGTTTTTCCGGGTACGGAAAATATTTTGAGGCACTCAAAATACAACTTGCTATGTTCCGACGAACATAAAATCCGCCCTGCGGGACGGATTCGATTTTAGCGCGATTGACTTCCAATGATACCATATTGACTTTTCTTAATTACGCTGCAAAGTTACGGGCTATTGAAATGCGCTAAAAGCCTTTGTACATGGACAAATGAGGACAAATAGAGACATGCGGGGACAGTTTTCAAAAGGCGTGTTTTTTCTCTTTTTATTTGCAGAAAATCACAGGTTGAATGATTGATAGAATGATTTTTTGAACGGTTTAATGACCGATTGAAATCCTTATTGAATGGTCGTTGGACAAGTTGGAAGAAAGACGTATTGAATGATTGGTTGATTGAAAGATTGATTGAAATAATGATGTATCACATTAAAACAAAAAGACAATGGAAAAAGAAACTTTGTATGTAGCGTTCAGCACCCAAAAGGGCGGTGTTGGAAAAACAGCATTTACAGTGTTGGCCGCATCGTACCTGCATTATGTAAAAGGTTATAATGTAGCGGTGGTCGATTGCGACTTCCCACAACATAGTATCAACGCCATGCGCAAGCGCGATGCTGAACAAATCGGCATGGACGAGTATTATAAACGATTGGCTTACGAACAATTCAAAACCCTGAACAAAAGGGCATACCCGATTTTATGCAGCAAGCCCGAAAACGCAGTGCAAACCGCCGATGAGTTTTTGGAATCTGCCAACACAAAGCCCGATGTGGTTTTCTTTGACTTACCCGGAACGGTCGGCAATGCAGGCGTATTGAAATCAATTGCCAATATGGATTATGTTTTTACGCCGATTATCGCGGATAGAATCGTGTTGGAAAGTTGCCTGTCATTTGCCGATGCTGTCCACAAAAATCTTGTGGGAAAAGACGGCATACGCCTGAAAGACCTGTGCCTGTTTTGGAACAAAGTGGACGGTCGCGAAAAAACCGACCTCTACCAAATCTTTGAAAAGGCTATCAACGAATTAGAATTGCCTTTGATGAAAACCTTTATCCCTGATACCAAACGGTACAACAAGGAATTGTCGGGCGACAAGCGGGCGGTGTTCCGTTCCACGCTGTTTCCCGCCGACAAACGATTGGTAAAGGGAAGCAATTTGGAAGAATTGGTAAACGAATTATTAGAAACCATAAAATTATAACCCTATGGCAAAGCAAAACAATCCGTCCGCGCCTGTGGACGAACAATATTTAATGGATGTGATTGCAGGTGGCTTTTCCACGAAAAAGGAAGCGCCTGAACCTGTTCAACCCGAAGTGAAGCAAGAAACTGTTGCTGTTCCTGAAACAGAAGAAAAAGTGCATCAGGAAGAAAAACCGAAAGAACCCGCCAGGCGCAAGCGAAGCAATGCGGTTGATTACGAAACGGTTTTCCTGCAACGCAATGAATTGAAGGCGCGGCAAAGCGTGTATATCAGTAAGGAAATCCACGAAAAGGTATCGCGTATCGTGAATGTGTTGGGCGGAAAAGATTTGAGTGTCGGCGGCTACATAGATAATGTATTGTCGCAGCACTTTGAAACCTACATGGACGAAATCAACGCCCTGTACGATAAGAAATACGAAAAACTCTTTTAGTCATGGCAGCATGGATAATTATCGCCTGCCTCGCCGCCTTATTCCTGTTGCTTTTCCGAAAGAAGAAACCGAAGGAAGTCATCGCCCCAAGCAAAACCAAATTGCATTTTGAAAACGATGTCATGGGTAAAACAAGGGTAGTGTTGAGACAATTGCAGACAAACGAAGACACGCGGGGACAGGTTTTAAAACCGAATGAAAATCACGATAATTTTGTTCCCGATGGTGAAAATGAGGTAGAAAACGAGCCTATGGAAATCAGCGTTCCGTTGGAATATGAAACCGGAAATCCGGACGATGATTTTGACGAAGAAGCGGAAGAACTTCATCAGGCAATGGGCGGCGAAGCCAACCTTGCGAGCGGTGCAAGTTTCGAGGATTTGGAACATTCCTATGATGTCATCCGGGAACGGAAAACATCGGAAGAAGATGAGCGGAAAGCCGCCGAAACTATCCGAAGCGAAGGTGGAACGGATATTTTCAAGCAAATGGTGGCGCAAGTTCCGCAAGGTGTTGAGCGGGTAACGTCGATTATGGACAAATACTTTTCACCGCCAACGCAACAGGTCGAACCAAGTACAGATAAGGATTACAGCGATTTTGATGTCGCAAGTATTTTATAAACAAAAAACAGTGAAGCAATGAAGAAAAGAGATTACGGATAGCGCAAGCACCCGAAAACAAAAAGGTCTATGACCTCACCACTAAAATCCACAGTATTAACCGCCGTGAAAGCCTATCCAACTTTCACGGCAATTTTAAAAAATCATTATGACTAAAAAAAGATTATTACTTTCGGCGGCCTTCGTATTGGCTGCCATTGGCGCATTTGCGCAAGGCAACGGCTCGGCGGGAATCACCGAAGCCACGAGTATGGTAACTTCGTATTTTGACCCCGCGACCAAACTAATCTACGCGATTGGCGCGGTGGTCGGGTTGATTGGGGGCGTGAAAGTGTATTCAAAATTTTCAAGTGGCGACCCCGATACAAGCAAGACTGCGGCTTCGTGGTTCGGCGCGTGTATCTTCCTGATTGTGTCGGCAACTATCCTTCGTTCCTTCTTTTTATAATCGGTCATGGCAGACTATCCAATCAACAAGGGGATAGGCAAACCTGCGGAATTTAAGGGCTTAAAAAGTCAATACCTGTTCATTTTTGCAGGCGGCTTGCTCGGCAGTTTTGTAGTATTTGTGGTGATGTACATGGCGGGTATCGGCCAATGGATTTGCATCGGCTTTGGCGTGTGTGCCGCATCGGTATTGGTATGGCTCACCTTTTCACTAAACGCCAAATACGGCGAACACGGCCTTATGAAAGTGCAAGCCCGCCGCAGTCATCCCAAATACATTATCAACCGCAAGACTATCCCCCGATTATTTACCCGAAAAAAGAAGGAATTATGAGGAATACGCTAAAAGCCGCTACGCTTGAAAGCAAGTTCCCCTTGCTTTCCGTAGAACACGATTGCATCATCAGTAAGGATGCGGATATTACGGTGGCATTTCGGGTACAACTACCCGAATTGTTCACCGTAACCAATGCGGAATATGAAGCGATACATTCGGCTTGGGCGAAGGCTGTAAAGGTTTTACCTAATTACAGTATTTGCCATAAGCAGGATTGGTTTATCCGTGAAAATTACGAACCCAATGTAAAGAAAGACGATTTAAGTTTTCTAAGCAGAAGTTTTGAACGGCACTTCAACGAACGCCCGTACCTGAATCACACTTGTTATTTATTCCTGACAAAAACGACAAAGGAACGCAGCCGCCGACAAAGCAATTTTTCTACACTTTGTCGCGGTTTTATTGTTCCGAAAGAAATTCAGGATAAGGAAACGGCATTGAAATTCTTGGAATCGGTCGGGCAATTTGAACGCATCGTCAACGATAGCGGATTTATCCGCCTGACAAAACTAACGACGGATGAAATTGTCGGTACGCCTGAAAGTGCGGGTATCATTGAAAAGTATTTTGCACTGTCGCAGGAAAACACTACCTGTTTACAGGATATTTCATTGGCCGCCGAAGATATGCGGATTGGCGACAATGTGCTTTGCTTGCATACGCTTTCCGATACCGAAGATTTGCCTTCGCAGGTGAGAACCGACGGACGGTATGAAAAACTATCGACGGATAGAAGCGATTGCCGTTTGTCATTCGCTGCACCCGTCGGGGTTTTATTGAGTTGTAACCATATTTACAACCAATATCTATTCATTGACGACCATACGGAAAGCCTGAAACGTTTCGAGAAACAAGCAAGGAACATGCATTCGTTGTCGCGCTATTCGCGGGGCAATCAAATAAACAAGCAGTGGATAGAAGCCTATTTGAATGAAGCCCATTCGTTCGGGCTGACTTCCATCCGTTGCCATTGTAATGTAATGGCGTGGTCGGACGATTACGAAGAACTGAAACGGATTAAGAATGATGTCGGGTCGCAGCTCGCATTAATGGAATGTAAGCCGCGCCATAACACGGTTGATACGCCGACACTTTATTGGGCGGGTATTCCGGGCAATGAAGGCGATTTTCCTTCGGAAGAAAGTTTTCATACGTTTATTGAACAAGCCCTGTGCTTCTTTACGGAAGAAACAAACTACCAATCGTCGCCTTCGCCATTTGGAGTCAAAATGGTTGACCGCCTGACGGGAAAACCTTTGCATGTGGATATTTCAGACTTACCAATGAAGCGCGGGATTATCACGAACCGCAACAAGTTTATCTTGGGGCCTTCGGGTTCGGGAAAATCCTTCTTTACAAACCACATGGTACGCCAATATTACGAGCAAGGAACACATGTACTGTTGGTTGATACGGGTAATTCCTATCTCGGATTGTGTGAAATGATAAACCGTAAAACGCATGGAAAGGATGGCGTGTATTTTACGTACACCGAAGAAAATCCAATTGCGTTTAATCCCTTCTATACCGATGATGGGCTGTTCGATATTGAGAAAAGAGAAAGTATCAAGACATTGATATTAACCCTTTGGAAGCGCGATAATGAGCCGCCAACGAGAGCCGAAGAAGTGGCACTGTCCAATGCAGTAAGCATGTACATCGACCGATTGGCAACGGATAAAATCGTTCCGTCGTTCAATACATTCTATGAATTTGTCGGTGGCGAATACCGGAAAATCCTTGCCGAAAAGCAAGTCCGCGAAAAGGATTTCGATGTGGCCAACTTCCTGAACGTCCTCGAACCGTACTACAAAGGCGGCGAATACGACTATCTGTTGAACTCGGATAAACAGTTGGATTTGCTTTCCAAACGGTTTATTGTATTCGAGTTGGACAATATCAAAGACCACAAAATCCTGTTCCCGATAGTTACGATTATTATCATGGAAACCTTTATTAATAAGATGCGCAGGCTGAAAGGCGTGCGTAAAATGATATTGATAGAGGAAGCGTGGAAAGCGATTGCGAAAGAAGGTATGGCCGAGTACATAAAATATTTATTTAAGACGGTTAGAAAATTCTTCGGCGAAGCAATCGTAGTAACGCAGGAAGTCGATGACATCATCGCAAGCCCTATCGTAAAGGAATCAATCATTAATAACAGTGATTGTAAAATCCTTTTAGACCAACGAAAGTACATGAACAAATTCGATTCTATTCAGGCTCTTTTGGGTCTGACGGATAAGGAAAAAGCGCAGGTGCTTTCGATAAATATGTCCAACCATCCGTCGCGCCGCTACAAAGAAGTATGGATTGGCTTGGGCGGCGTACAATCGGCGGTTTACGCTACCGAAGTGTCGTTGGAAGAATATTACGTGCGCCCGTAAAGGGAATTTGACGAATGTCGCTTTGGCAAGCGACTGGGCAAGT
>OLQX01000389.1_pt1 | contig 52361 bp, 43 predicted proteins | sample 1672581 | NCBI WGS metagenome assembly OLQX01 (sample SAMEA3136701, study PRJEB25190) | human gut metagenome | reverse complement strand
AGTTCGCAATTGGGTAATACGATACGAAAAGATGGGTCAAGCGGGTCTGGAAGACGGACGTGGACGTCGTATAGCTTCTCTTCCAAGCAGAACACCTGAAGAACATACTGGCGGAAGGGAAGCGCATCCTCTCCAACACGGAAGGTACCGCGGGGCACGCGGGAACCGTGGCGGCTGTAACCGCCTAAACGCTCGGGGAGAGGACGTAAGACCCTAGAGGACCAATATCGGTCCCCGACGGCAGACCTCACAGAACCGAGAATTCCCTGGTTTTAACTACGGGGAGTGTCAATTTAGCGGATTGGCCCTTACCATTGCTAAAACCAATGGTTTTACAACCGTTTTGGTAAATTATAAGCTGCATAGGACGATAGTATTATGCTATAATAATAGATATTGAAAAGAAAAGGGAGGAGCAGCATGACGAGAGAGACTAAAAGCTATGAGCTGAAGATCTATGATCAGAGCCTCATGAGATTCGAAGCTGCCTATGACGCATTCGGTAGTTTGAAACTGGAGATTACGGATATCGATTCGGCAAATGCGCATTTGCTTCCATTGAATTTAATTGTAGATCAAGATGAAAAAAGCCTTGCGAGTTGGATGGAAGGTAGAACCATTCCGAAAAACAGGGCATTTGTAGAGCAGATTCTTAGTACGGCAGGATTGACAAGGAATGATATCCTTGGAATTCTTGATGTATCCAAAGGGCTTTCCATTAACGATTCGTATTGGCTTGATGATGGGAAATCAGATGTTACCTTTGATGGAATCAATTTGTTCGACAATCGCTTTGATGAAGTATTGGGACTTGTAGCTTATACCGGGTACACGCCATCACAAAAGCATAAAGCGGGCGTTTCAAGTGAGTGGACACTGGGAGGGCAATTTCCGAAAGCAGTTCGACGGATTAACGATAGGTTGCTGTTGTTCAAAACAGGTACAAGCGGTACCAGAAATCTTGGCAAAGAACCTTATTCTGAATACTTTGCAGCACAAGTCGCAAAACGGATGGGAATAGATCATGTTTCCTACGATTTAGAGATGTGGAAAGGGAAACTTGCGTCTGTCTGCGGACTTATGAATGACAAAGAAATTTCTTTTGTTCCATTTTTCGTTGCTGCTGGTGATGCGAGTTTCCCGGCAGCGTTATCGATCTTAAATGAGCTTGATCCAAAGATGGCATCGAAATACAGGACAATGGTTGTTTTTGATGCCTTGATCTGCAATCGGGATCGTCACGGCGGAAATTTTGGTATCTTACGGGAAAACAGAACAGGACGGCTGTTGGGATTAGCCCCGTTGTTTGACCACAATCTGTCCTTGTTTGCGCAAGATGACGAGACAGACTATGCGAATTTCCTTGATCGTTCAAATCGATATTACCTACCTGCAACAGCGAATATCGCCTTTGATGATATGGCTGGAATTGTTATGGGAGCGGAGCAGCATGAGCTTTTGCGCAGGATGATCGGTTTTGAGTTCCGGAATCATCCAACATATCCGCTTCCACAGGATCGGCTTGAAGCGCTGAACCACTATATTACAGAGAAAGTAAGGGAATTGCTACGGATTCCTATTGTGGATGAGCATGTGCTTTGCAAAGCGATGGAAGAGAAATTCAACGAGATCCAAGCAACAACCAAAATACCGATGCTTCTTGATTCTGTTAAGATGATTCACAAGAAAGGTCTTCCACTTAGCGAGAAGGCAGAAGCAGTAAAAAGAGGATCCAAAGTATTTGAAAATACGCTGAACAAGATTATTCCGGAAGAAGACCGTTGTAGGTAAAAGGAAAGGAACGATAGCGGAAGAAAAGGAACACGCCATCAAGTCGTAATGCAGAAAGAACAACGAAAAGGTCAACGTTCCGCTTGCTTTTGAAAGTCCCGGAAGTTTTTGAGTCCGCATGCTACTATATATATGCGTTTCGCCATCGTCACTTAAGGATTAAGTGTACGGTTACAGGGGTAATGGCGAAACGCGACCGTTTGCAAAGGTCATCCGTTTGGGCGACCTTTTTTCGGCGCCATATTCCGGTATTATGGTATAATGGTCCCGTTCACCAAAGCATCAACAGAAAGGGAAAAAGATGCTTTTTGACTTGTTTGGCCCTCTGCTCGGACCGCTTTTAATCGTGATCATGGTGATCGTCGTGTTCGAGTCCTGTTGGAGGAAGTACCCACCGGACAAGCTGATGATTGTATCTGGATTCGGGCAGACGCGTAGCGTGTCAGGAAAGGGCACGTTCGTTATCCCCGGTCTGCAGCGTGTGGACACGTTGGCTTTCGGTGCTGTGCAGGTTCAGTTGTCGACGGAGAATGAAATCCCGACACAAGATGCGATTCTTATCCATGCTTGCGCTGTCGCAAATTTCCAGATTGGACAGACTCCCGAATTGATCGAGATAGCATCGAAGAATTATCTCAATATGGATAAGGCCGAGATGACCCGTCAGGTCACTGAGGTGATGCTCGGAAAGATGCGCGAGGTTATCGGTCAGATGGATCTGAAGGAACTCATGCGTGACCGTGAGTCCTTTAACCATAAACGGTAATCGATACTTGGGAAGCCGAACGCAAGCAGCCTCTTTTAAAGCAGTTTCTTTAACAAGAGTAAGCGATGCAAATAAAGGCATAGGGACTCCAAGAAAATAGGAAGATATACTTTAAAGTATATCTTCCTCCAAATTATCTAAGAAATCCCATGTGTCATCATCTTCGCATGGATAATATTGAATATTACCGTCGCGACAGCCATGGTCTTTGTCGTATTGTTCTCTTAAAAGATCAAGGGAACGTTTGGTTTTTTGTAAGTCTCGATATGTTTGAAGTTTATCTGCAAGTGGGACTCTTCCCATGGACGATCTATCGATAGTTCTTGGTTCCTCATCTGTTTTGTTGTAATGAACGAAATCGATGTTTCCGTAAGCTGTTTTATACCATTTGGACTTTCCTGTGGTCATATAGGTCACGACGGTAGGAATCTGCGAAATGAGGCTCCATGCTGAAGCAGAGGATTCAAGGCTTTCATAGAAAGAGTCATTTGGTCGGATCTTCTTACCGATCAAATCCATCGTACCAAGTCCCCAATATTGCGAAAAATAATAAACGTATACATTATGGTATGCACGATTCAAAATGTCTTCTTTTATAAGAGACTTCAATGTTCCATTCAGTTTGCTGCCGGTTTCGTTGAAAAGCTCAGACAGCTCTTTTTTAGTGTAAACATGAGTAAATCGCCCATCATTGCGGGCAAGTTTTTTCATAGCGTCGATAGTACGCATCTTATCACCTGCTTTCAAAGTATATTATATCATATATTTTGATTAAGTAAAACTCGTCTAACCGTAAAAGGAAGAGAGGAAACGTAAAGCATAATGACTCAAAAAAAATAATAGGAAGATGCACACTAGAGTACATCTTCCTGCTTATCAAGAAAATCCCAAGTATCGTCGTCTTCGCAAGGATAATATTGGATATTTCCGTCGCGACAACCATGGTCTTTGTCGTATTGCTCTCTTAAAAGATCAAGGGAACGTTTTGTTTTTTGTAAGTCCCGATATGTTTGAAGTTTGTCTGCAAGCGGAACCCTTCCCATCGACGACCTATCGATGGTTCTTGGTTTCTCATCTGTTTTGCTGTAATGAACGAAATCGATGCTTCCGTAACCCGTGTTATACCATTTTGACTTTCCTGTGGTCATATAGGTTACGACCGTGGGGATCTGTGAAATGAGACTCCATGCTGAAGCAGAGGACTCAAGGCTTTCATAGAAGGAGTCATTTGGTCGGATTTTCTTACCAATCAAATCTAAAGTACCGAGTCCTCCGTATTGAGAAAAGCGAAAAACGTATACATTATGGTATGCACGATTCAAAATGTCTTCTTTAATAAGTGACTTCAATGTTCCATTCAATTTGCTGCCGGTTTCATTAAAAAGTTCTGACAGCTCCTTTTTAGTGTAAACATGAGTAAATCGCCCATCATTGCGGGCAAGTTTTTTCATAGCGTCGATAGTACGCATCTTATCACCTGCTTTCAAAGTATATTATATCATATACTTTGATTAAGTAAAACTCGTCTAACCGTAAAAGAAAGCAGGAAGCCGACTGAAATCAGTTTCCTGCTTCTCTTAATTGTAGATTGATGTTTCAATTAAAAATTTCTGTAATTCAGAATCATCCGCTGTCTCATAGAAGCGCTTGAGCTTTTCACCGAAGTCATGTTTACACTCTGGTGGAATCGCCAAGATTCCGCGCCCGTCAGCGATCAACATCTTGTTTGCCACGAGCTGTGCCGTTCGCTTATTTCCATCACTAAAAAGTTGGGAGCGACAAAGATAGCCGAACATCTTAAGCGCCCGTTCTCTCCCAGGTTCCATATTCGCAATTTTCTCGATAGTGGCTTTTGCAGTATCGAAGTCCGGCATTTCCGGTTGCCAGGCGGTCCCACTGATACCTACTGGTATGTTACGAATACATCCAGCGTTATGAACAAGCGATGCACCCAAAATGGAATTTATTTTGGCAACAAACTCAAAATCTACAAGTGAGTTTAAATGCTCAAAGAGATAATTCCAAGCAAGTTTAAGATTGTAGACGGTAATTGTTCCGGTGACAGTCAATCCTTCAACGGTTTGGTTGTGCTCAACGATTACTTTTGCTTGCGGGTATGTGATATTGACACCTTCAATGATTGCCTCTTTCCAGATGCTATCCACAACATTTTTTTTTGCATAGAAGACATTGAATTTAACAGCTTTTTCAGCCTCAGCGATTGTAGACATAGTATTTTTACCTCCGTAATATTATTATACCATGTCCATATGCATTCATTCAATATGCTCGGTGTGCGCTGTACGGTCAGCGTTTTGTGTCTTGCTAATGCCCACAGTATTGCTTCTTGTTTTCAACGCGTTGCTTCCAAGTGTGGCAGCTTTACACTTCGGGCGTTGCGGGATAGTCAGACCAACCTCGGGCATCGGCTTGCCTTTCCTGGCCTTGTCCGTGTTCCTGAGATTGCTCTTTTTCAGGGGTATCGTTTTCGTGCTCGATTTTTTTACCGAGCTCTTGTTCAACCATCTTGGAAAAGGCCAGGATTTTTGCAACATCGGAAGTGCTGAACAGAAGATTGTTATCTTCATGCATCGCATCCATCCGTAAGCCGATCAGACCTGTATTGTTCCAGATCATCAAGACTTTCCACCGGCATTGCGGTGTCAACATTCTTGAAGTTCCCGTTCTCCTTGAGAATGGCAACGCGTGCATCGAGATCGTCGTTTCCGCTCGCAATCATGTTGTCTCGAAAATCTCTGTCGAGAGGGCGCTCCCAAAGCCTTGAATCGCCCATGATGACGGACTGCACGTTGAATTCTGTCGGCTCGATTTCCTGCGCTTTGAGCTTTTCTCGGATATCCTCCTTGACCCATCTGACGCTGGCGTCCTCGATAATCTCAGGGTCGGCAGCCTCATGGTCGCATCCGAGATCGCTGAAGTACTTTCCGTATGACCACGAGGCCGTCGCGCGGTCATAGTCTGTAGCCACGCAAAACGGCTGCGCGTTGCCCGGCTGGAAGAGGAGAGCCGTGCCGTCTTGGAACTGCTCGAGGACGATGTTGCCCTTTGTATCGATAGCGCCTAGGGCATTCATCATTTTTTTCTGCTGGTAATTGCTGCTCATATGATTTCTCCTTTCTTTGACAGGACCGGAGGAAATCTTTTGTAAGATTCTACCACTTTAAGATTCCGGCTGTTGTCTGAAGTGGAAAGTATTCCAGTTTCCGACAGGGAGTAAAGTTATGCTGAGGTAACACTGATACCATAGTACTAAGACAGTGATTTGCATTTTTCGAATACGCCACGTAAATGTTTGCGTTAAGAGAAAATTGCAAAAGGGGAATATACTATGAACGACGTCAATGGATATGATAGTACTATCAAATATGCTATTATGGATATCGTAGGTGCGATCAACAAAATAGAATCAATGAAACAAGATAGATACTTAGCGATGCATCCATATTCCATCACGCATAGCGCAGATGGCTATTACCGAACATATCTTCCAGCCGATGATGGCAAACGTAAACAAATAAAAAAAAATCGAAAAGAGAGATGTCCGAACGATCGATGAAGAATATTTAGAACTATTTTTTAACGAACTGCTTTCAGAAAAGGAAGTGCCCTATCGGGCATTGAAAGCACTGTTCGGTTATCTTAAGGGCGTATTTGATAAGTCGATTAGGGATGGATTGATTGAAAGCAATCCGTGCCTAAAAATTGATTTGCCGCTTTACAAAAGGAGATGCGAGCAAGCGATTGTTAAGATGCCGGAAGAACGGACGTTTTCACAAAGCGAAAAAAATAGACTAATAAATTCTCTTAACAAAAAACGAAAAGAGCGTCCTGATGATGTTCTTCCATATGCCGTTGAGCTTGCCCTTTATACCGGAATGCGTGTAGGCGAACTTTCAGGATTGATGTGGAACGACATCGACGAAGTCAACAAGCGCATCATTATCCGGCACAGTGAAAAATTAAATCGACTGACAAACACTTTTTACATCTCGACGCCTAAAAACGGAAAGACGCGGATCTTCCCATTGACGATCGAAATCGCTGAGCTTCTTAAAAAGATTAAAAATGTCGAGAAAAAATACGGCTATTTGACTGAGTTCGTTTTCTCTAATGTGGATGGACGTATTCATGCAAGAGTCATCTCGGGATATATGAAACGGCGGACATCGAATGAGGGGTTCACTAATCCCAAAAGCATACATACTGCAAGAAGGACTTTGAATTCAGAGCTGCTTGCTTCCGGCGCACCAAGAACCATGTGCTGCGCAATGATAGGTAATACTGAGCGGGTAAATGAGGAATACTATACGTACGATGTTTCCTCCACGAGCGAAAAGATGGAAATAGTCACAAGGATAAACAGTCGGGTTACTTCAAATGCTAACGGTAACCGCAATGATGGTAGTCCTTAAGTTATCGAGTAATCAAAAAGGTAATCAAACATTTTTGAATGTAAACATCCCTGAAACCCTTGGTTTATAAGGGTTTCAGGGATGTTGGATAACTGCCGGCAGCGGGACTTGAACCCGCACGCGGTCACCCGCAACAGATTTTGAGTCTGCCTCGTCTGCCATTCCGACATGCCGGCTTAATTAAAGATTCAATAAGAACCGAAAATAATGATAGCATATTTGTTATTGGTTCGCAAGTATTTTTTGAAAATATATTTCTTAAGATCCTGTTCATATAATATTTGTAAATGGATTTATTTAGGAATATTGAAAATATATCAAAAAAATGTCATAATGAGAAGTTGTATATTTGAACGAATAGATAGAAAAGATAGAAGTAAGTGATGAGACTTACAGAGAGGCAGTTGATTATGAGCAAAATCGTATTGATAGACGGACACAGTATTCTGAACAGGGCGTTTTTCGGACTTCCGGATCTGACAAATGCGGAAGGACTCCATACAAATGCAATATATGGATTCTTAAATATTATGTTCAAGATCCTGGAGGAGGAAAAGCCGGAGTATCTGACCGTTGCATTTGATGTGCATGCGCCGACTTTCCGCCATAAGATGTTTGAGGCGTATAAGGGGACGAGAAAGCCGATGGCAGAAGAACTCAGACAGCAGGTACCGTTGATGAAGGAAGTTCTGCATGCTATGGGAATCCGGACGATCGAGCAGGAAGGGTTGGAGGCAGATGACCTTCTTGGAACGCTGTCCAAAAGATGCGAGCGAATGGGGATGGAAGTGGTCATTATTTCCGGAGACAGAGATCTTCTCCAGCTTGCTACAGACCATGTTGAGATCCGGATTCCGAAGACAAAACGGACCGGAACTGAGATCGAGAATTATTATGCAGTGGACGTAAAAGAAAAATACCAGGTGACACCGACAGAATTTATCGATGTGAAAGCATTGATGGGAGATACTTCAGATAATATCCCAGGGGTGCCGGGAGTCGGAGAAAAGACGGCGACCAAGATTATTGTAGAATACGGATCTATTGAAAATGCCTACAAGCATGCATCCGAACTGAAGCCGCCGAGAGCATCGAAAAATCTGGTGGAATACTGGGATCAGGCACAAATGAGTAAGGTGCTGGCGACAATCGATGTAGACGCGGATTTTGCTTATGAACTGGAAGAGGCGAAGCTTGGAAATCTTTATACAGAGGAAGCTTATGTCTATTTCCAGAGACTGCAGTTCAAGAATCTGCTGAATCGTTTTGATGTGCAGAGTGAGAATTCGATTGAAGATGCATTTGTGATCGCTGTGGGAAAAGAAGAAATTCAGAAAATCTTTGCGGAGGCAGAAAAAGCGCAGACAGTGGGAGCCGTTCTTTACAAAGACACCAGAAATGTACTTCCGCTGTTTGCAGGAAATGCTGAGATAGGTGGAATTGGAATTTCGTTTGGAAAAGAGAAGATCTACTGTATTCCGGCAGGAAATGGATATAGCATGGAGGAACTTCTGGAGGCACTTGTACATGTGGCAAAGCATGCCGGACGGTTTGTGGTGTTTGATCTGAAGTCATCCCTGCCTTATCTGAAAGGATTAGAAGGAGCAGCAGAGGAGAAGTGCTTTGACAGTATTGTAGCAGCTTACCTCCTGAATCCGTTGAAAAATGATTATGGATTTGAAGATGTGGCACAGGAGCATCTTGGATTGATGATCGATCCGAAGACAGAACTGGAAAAAATGGTCTGTTATGAAGCCTATGCTGCATTTGCGTCATCGGAAGTTTTGGAAGAAAAGCTGAAAAAAGAGGAAATGTGGAAGCTTTTTACAGAAATAGAGATGCCGCTTGTATTTACTCTGTTCCACATGGAGCAGAACGGGGTGCGTGTAGAAGCAGAAGAACTGAAAAGCTATGGAAAACAGCTTGGCGGAAAAATCGTACAGTTGGAAAAGGAAATTTATGAGCTTGCCGGGGAAGAATTTAATATCAATTCACCAAAGCAGCTGGGCGTGGTCCTTTTTGAACATCTGTCCCTTCCAAATGGAAAGAAAACGAAAACAGGATATTCGACGGCAGCAGACGTACTGGATAAGCTGGCACCGGATTATCCGATCGTGGCAAAAATCCTGGAATATCGTCAGCTTGCCAAGCTGAAATCGACTTATGCAGATGGGCTTGCCGTGTTTATTCATGAAGATGATCACCGGATCCATGGAAAATTCAACCAGACAGTCACAGCGACCGGACGTATCAGCAGTACAGAGCCAAACCTGCAGAATATCCCGGCGAGGGTAGAACTTGGACGGCTGATCCGTAAAGTATTTGTGCCGGAAGAGGGATATGTGTTTGTAGATGCTGATTATTCGCAGATAGAACTGCGTGTGCTGGCACATTGCTCCGGAGATGCAGCACTGATCGAAGCATACCGGGAGGCAAAGGACATTCACCGGATCACAGCTTCTCAGGTGTTTCATACTCCGTTTGATGAAGTGACCGATCTGCAGAGGCGAAATGCAAAAGCAGTCAACTTTGGTATTGTTTATGGGATCAGTTCTTTTGGACTGAGCCAGGATTTAAGTATTACGAGAAAAGAAGCGGCCGAATATATTGACCGTTATTTTGAAACCTATCCGGGCATCAAGAAATTTCTGGATGATGCAGTTGCTCATGCAAAAGAACAGGGATATGTTGTGACCTTATTTGGCAGAAGAAGACCGGTTCCGGAGCTGTCTTCCAGCAATTTTATGCAGAGACAATTCGGGGAACGTGTGGCAATGAATTCTCCGATCCAGGGAACGGCTGCAGATATCATGAAAATCGCAATGATCGCTGTGGACAAAGAGCTTCGCATGAGAAACATGAAATCCAGGCTGGTTCTGCAGGTACACGACGAACTTCTGATCGAGACATGGAAGGAAGAGGAAGAGGAAGTGCGGGAGATCCTGAAAGAAGGCATGATGCATGCGGCAGATCTTTCCGTTCCGCTTGAAATTGACATGCATAGTGGAAAAAACTGGTATGAGGCAAAATAGAAGGAAACAGATATGAGAAAAATAGGAATAACAGGAGGCATTGGTTCCGGGAAGAGCAAAGTACTCGACTTTTTAAGTGTAGTGTGCGGTGCGGTGATCTGCCAGTCAGATCTGGTGGCACATCAGGTACAGCTTCCGGGAGAAAAATGTTATCAGAAGGTCGTGGAGACGTTTGGGAAAGAAATTTTAAATCCTGACGGAACGATTGATCGGAAAATTCTTGGCAGAATTGTGTTTGATCAGCCAGAGAAACTGCAAAAGCTTAATGCGATCGTGCATCCGGCGGTCAATGAAAAGATCCGGGAGGAAATGCAGAAGGCGCAGGAAGAGGGAAAAGAGCTTTTTATTCTGGAAGCCGCACTCCTTACGGAACCGGTATATCGTGAGATGTTGGATGAGATCTGGTATATTCATGTGCCACAGGAGATCCGGATGGAGAGACTGAGAAGTTCACGCGGATATTCAGATGAAAAAATGTATGCGGTGTTTGCAAATCAGCCGTCGGAAGAGACATTTACAGCGGTTTCGGATCTTGTGATCGAAAACGGCGGAACCTTTGAAGAAACGGAAAAACAGATAGACTTGGCACTGGGAAGAGGCTAAGAACAGGGAGAAGAAACAAGATGAGATTATGCAGTATTGCCAGTGGCAGCAGCGGAAACTGTATTTATGTGGGGAGCGATCGAACGCATCTGCTTGTAGATACAGGAATCAGCAAAAAACGAATTGAGGAAGGCTTAAAGGAACTTGAAATAAAAGGGAAAGAGCTGGATGGAATCCTGATTACCCATGAACATGCAGATCATATTCAGGGACTTGGTGTATTCAGCAGAAAATATGAGATCCCGATCTATGGAACACCGGGAACGATTCATGGAATCCGTGATTATAAAAATCTCGGGAAAATGCCGGAAGGACTTTACCATGAAATCCAGGTAGACAAAGAATTTAAGCTGGGTGATATTGACGTGCATCCATTTGCTATTTCCCATGATGCAAATGAACCGAGCGGCTACCGCTTTGAGCAGGATGGAAAGAAGATCGCGGTAGCAACGGATCTTGGAAAATACGATGAATATACGGTAGAGAACCTGAAGGATTTAAATGCGGTCCTGCTGGAATCTAACCATGATATACATATGCTGGAAGTCGGTCCTTATCCGTATTACCTGAAGCAGAGAGTTCTTGGGGACAGAGGACATTTATCAAATGAATTGTCAGGACGGCTTCTTTGTGATATACTACACAATAACTTGCGGAGTGTATTGCTGGGGCATTTGAGCAAGGAGAATAATTACGAAGAACTTGCATATGAGACTGTCAAGCTGGAGGTCACTTTGGGGCAGAACCCGTATAAGGGGGATGATATACCGATCGCAGTTGCAAAAAGGGATCAGGTGTCTGCAGTGATCGAGGTTTAGAAAAAGAAAGTATGCAGAATTAGATTCAGGAGGACAGGCAGAATGAAGAAATGCATTATTACAGTAGTCGGTAAAGATTCGGTCGGAATTATTGCGAAAGTATGTACATACCTGGCAGAGACCAATATCAATATTTTAAATATTTCCCAGACGATCGTGGATGGGTATTTTAATATGATGGCGGTTGCAGATGTGGAAAATTCAAAAAAAGAACTGGATATCGTAGCGGTAGAACTTCGTGATATCGGCTTACAGATCGGTGTCAATATTCATTGTCAGAGAGAAGAGATTTTTGAAAAAATGCACAGAGTGTAAGGAGAACCGCTATGATTAATTTTTACGAAGTAGTAGAAACAAACCAGATGATCGAAGAAGAAAATCTGGATGTAAGAACAATCACATTGGGTATCAGTCTGATGGACTGTATTGACTCAGATCTGGACAGACTGAATGAAAAGATATATAAAAAAATCACAACACTTGCAAAGGATCTTGTATCGACAGGAGAGAAGATCGAAAGTGAATTTGGAATTCCGATCGTTAATAAGCGGATTTCCATTACACCGGTTGCACTTGTTGGCGGTTCAGCCTGCAAACAACCAGAGGATTTTGTGACGATCGCAGAGACACTGGATAAAGCAGCAAAGGAAGTCGGTGTAAACTTTATCGGAGGATACTCTGCAATCGTATCCAAGGGAATGACAAAGAGCGATGAACTCCTGATCCGTTCCATTCCGATGGCAATGGCAAAGACAGAGCGTGTGTGCAGTTCGGTCAATGTAGGTTCGACAAAGACTGGTATTGATATGGATGCAGTCCGTCTTTGCGGCGAGATTGTAAAAGAGACAGCAGAGGTGACAAAGGACAAGGATTCGATTGGCTGTGCAAAATTTGTAGTTTTATGTAATGCACCGGATGATAACCCGTTTATGGCAGGGGCTTTTTTAGGTGTTACCGAAGGAGATGCCGTGATCAATGTCGGTGTCAGCGGGCCTGGTGTTGTAAAAAGAGCGATTGAAAAATGTCGTGGCGAGGGCTTTCAGGAACTTTGTGATACGATCAAGAAGACCGCATTTAAGGTGACAAGGGTTGGTCAGCTTGTAGCCGGAGAAGCTTCCAAAAGGCTTGGTATTCCGTTCGGAATCATTGACCTGTCACTTGCACCGACACCGGCTGTTGGCGATTCAGTAGCGGAGATTCTGGAAGAAATCGGACTTGAGAGAGTTGGCGCACCAGGAACAACAGCAGCACTTGCTATGCTGAACGATCAGGTGAAAAAAGGTGGCGTTATGGCGTCTTCCTATGTAGGAGGTTTAAGCGGAGCTTTTATTCCGGTCAGTGAGGATAAAGGAATGATCGATGCAGTCAATGCCGGATCTCTTTGTATAGAAAAGCTGGAGGCGATGACTTGTGTCTGCTCGGTAGGACTTGATATGATCGCTATTCCGGGTAAGACGAAAGCTACTACGATTTCCGGGATCATTGCGGATGAGATGGCGATCGGAATGGTCAATCAGAAGACAACGGCGGTTCGTGTGATACCTGTAGTTGGAAAGGATGTTGGAGATATGGCAGAGTTTGGTGGTCTTTTGGGATATGCGCCGATCATGCCGGTCAATGAATTTGACTGCAGTGCATTTGTGAATCGAAAGGGAAGAATTCCTGCACCGATACATAGTTTTAAAAATTAGAAAGAGGTAAAGAGAGCATGGGGAAAGTTGCGATTGTAACAGATAGTAACAGTGGAATTACACAGGCAGAAGGAAAGAAGATGGGAATTTACGTACTTCCGATGCCATTCTATATCAATGAGGAGTTGTTTTACGAGGATATCACACTCACGCAGGAGGAGTTTTATGAAAAATTGGCAGGAGATGCAGATATTAAGACTTCCCAACCGGCTCCCGGAGATGTAATGGATATGTGGGACAAGGCGCTGGAGGAATATGATGAGGTTGTACATATTCCGATGTCAGCCGGTCTTAGCAGTTCATGTGAGACTGCAATCATGCTTTCCCAGGACTATGATGGAAAAGTACAGGTCGTAAATAATCACCGGATTTCTGTTACGCAGCGAAGATCGGTGGAAGAGGCGAAAAAGCTTGCAGATGCTGGAAAGAGCGCGGCAGAAATTAAAGAACTGTTAGAAGCGATCCAGTGGGACAGTGATATCTATATTACGGTAGATACTTTAAAATACCTGAAGAAAGGCGGCAGACTTACACCGGCAGCTGCAGCGATTGGAACGGTTCTGAACCTGAAGCCAGTTCTCCGTCTTAAAGGAGAAAAGCTGGATGCGTTTGCGAAGTCAAGAGGATGGAAGAGTGCAAAGAAGACGATGATCAAGACAATTAATGAGATTCGTACTTCAGAATTCGGAGATTGTGATGGAAAAAAAGATCTGTATCTGGATGCAGCTTACACAGGAGACCGCAAGGAGGCACAGGAATGGCTGGATGAGCTTCATGAAGCATTTCCGGAGTTTGAAATCCGAATGGATCCACTGTCGTTGAGTGTGGCATGCCATATCGGACCTGGAGCCAGGGCAGTGACTCTTACCAAAATTCTTCATGTGAACTAAATGAGAAAGAGACTTTTTGCACAAACATGCGTAGTAGTGATGTGCAAAAAGTCTCTTTTTTGACAAAGGGGAAGGGTTAAATAATTTGCAACTGCTTCTGGTATTCATTTGTAAAAGGTGTGCCAAATTTCTCGGTAATTATGGATTCATACAGGTCTGATGCGAAAATGTCCAGGTTCAGGAGGACCTGGGTGGCGGAGGTGAGATCTCTGGCATCTGCGAGCTTTGTGATCAGAGGGATGGTGGCATACTCTTTGATCTCTTTAAGAATTTGAGTATCTTTTTTTTGAAAACCGAGTACGCGGGCATAAAGGGCGGATGTGGATGACCGCTCTTTTTTTGCTTTGCCGGAAATGTTGCCGGAATCTTCTGCAAAACAGAAAGGAGGCTCATGTCGGAAGGTGTCCTTTTCTATGCCGAGCAGGATGTGCAGCAGGGCGCGGCTGATCCGGGTGTAGGTAAGCTCTCTGGTTTTCAGAAGATCGCAGAAGGAACTCCAGGTAGCAAAATCATTTCTCTGATTGATGATCCGGTTGGCGAGGTCTTTGCTGACATCAAGGTAATCGGTCAGAGAGGAAGCACTCTCACAGAGCAGTCGATACTTTAGCAGGAGCGAAAAATCATCCTGGGTAACCGGAAGTGAGGACTGGTAATTCTTTCGCAGCAGATCTGAAGAAGCAGGCGGAAGTTGTCCTGCGACGGATGAAAAAGCATCTTCTGGTAAAGATGGATTCAGAATTCGGTTGCGGATCGCAGTTGCGGAACTGAAGGTTTCGCAGAGGGCAGTATCGTGGTAGCCGGATCCCTCGCGGGGAATTGCGAAAGGCTGGATCGGACTTTTGAAATATCGGAGCGCTTTTAAGTATTCAATCCCAAGGGTATTGTTTGGTGAGGACAGGATTTCGGCAAGGGACGGATCCTTTGTATAGACACTTAGGGCAGTCTGGCGTGCCTGCGGAAACGGTCGGCCTTTTCGCAGCTCATCCTGCAGGAGCTGCCGGTAGAATTCTGGCTCTTCGGAAAGAATCCGGGCAAGCCGATTGAGTTTTTTGATATCGCCACACTCACTGCCAAAGCAGAGATAGGAAATACAGCCAAGACTGTTAAAAATAGAAACGGCACCTCTTGCAAACAACTCTGCACTGCCACAGGAAAAAAGGACCGGGAGCTCCAGAATGAGTGATGCACCGCCAAGAAGGGCAGCTTTTGCCCGCAAATGCTTTGGCGCGATAGCAGGGGCGCCACGCTGGACGAAGTCACCACTCATAAGGACAACTGCCGCATCTGCCCCTGTTTTTTGAAGTGCCTGGTCTATATGATACTGATGCCCGTTGTGGAACGGATTATATTCTGCGATGATACCGACGATTTTCATACTTTTAACTAAAATCTCCTTTGTGTTGTTTGTGAAAAGATTATACTATAAAAAGAGTTTTTGTGCAAAAAACATTGTACTGGAAAATATTACGTGAAAAAAATAACATTACTTGTATACAATGTGTGCAAGGAGTATAATTAAGAATAGAGTGTGAGTTCTAATAAAGAAAATTCTAGTACCAGAAGGGAGAAACATCAATGAATGTATTAGTAATCAACTGCGGAAGTTCATCACTGAAGTTCCAGCTCATCAACTCAGAATCGGAGGCGGTTCTCGCAAAAGGTCTTTGCGAAAGAATCGGTATTGACGGAAGACTTACCTATCAGCCGGCAGGTGGAGAGAAGAACGTATCTGAAAAGGCTATGCCTACACATACAGAAGCAATCCAGTTCGTAATCGACGCGCTGACAGATGCAGATACAGGTGTTGTTAAGAGCCTTGACGAAATCGGAGCAGTCGGACATCGTGTTGTTCACGGCGGAGAAAAGTTTGCAAAATCTGTAGTTGTAACACCGGAAGTAAAAGCTGCGATCGCAGAGTGCAATGACCTTGCACCACTTCACAACCCGGCAAACTTAATCGGAATCGAAGCTTGTGAAAGCCTGATGCCGGGCACACCACAGGTTGTTGTATTTGATACTGCTTTTCATCAGACAATGCCTGAGAAAGCTTATATGTATGGACTTCCATATGAATATTATGAAAAATACAAAGTAAGACGTTACGGATTCCACGGAACAAGCCACAGCTTCGTATCTAAGAGAGTAGCTGAGATTGTTGGAAAACCATACAACGCAACAAAGACGATCGTATGCCATCTTGGTAATGGAGCATCTGTTTCAGCAGTGCTTAACGGAGAATCAGTAGATACCTCTATGGGACTTACTCCGTTGGAAGGTCTTGTAATGGGAACACGTTCCGGAGATATTGATCCGGCGATCATGGAATTCATTGCTAAGAAAGAAAACCTTGACATTGCAGGAATTATGAATGTCCTGAACAAGAAATCAGGTGTGGAAGGTGTATCCGGTGTATCCAGCGACTTCCGTGATCTTGAGGCAGCAGCAAAAGCAGGCAACAAGCGTGCAGAACTTGCAATCGACGTATTTGCATACAGAGTAGCAAAATATGTTGGTGCTTATACAGCAGCAATGAACGGTGTTGATAATATCGTATTTACAGCAGGTATCGGTGAGAACTGTACATTTGTAAGAACAAAAGTCTGCAGCTATCTTGGATATCTTGGAATTACAATCGATGAAGAAGCAAATGGAAAACGTGGAGAAGAGATCGTAATCTCTACACCAGATTCCAAAGTGAAAGTTCTTGTAGTTCCGACAAACGAAGAACTTGCAATTGCAAGAGAGACAGTTGCACTTGTATAACAGAAGAAATTAGAAAAAACCTTAAAATCTGTAAATCATTCTTGACAAAAAGAATTTACATGGTATAATAGTTTAGGTGTGAACAGGAGAAAGAATTATGTTAATTGACCTGTCCGAAGTCTTATCTGAACCGCATAAGTCCATTGACGAAGTGGTCGGCACTGAGATGAAAGAAGTGAAGGTGAACGGAAGCAGATTTCCGGTAAGCCGGACACAGCCTGTGCATATTCATGTCGAGTATGCCGGTGAAAAAAAACTTCATATCAGTTGTGAGACAAGTCTTACGGTAATCATTCCGTGTGACAGATGTCTTACAGATGTACCGACAGATTTCACGCTTTCCTTTGAAAAGCAGGTGAATACAGCTCTGGCAGACGGAGAAGATGATGGCGAATCCGATGAAGCGAATTACATTGACGGATATCATCTTGATGTGGAGCAGCTGCTCTATAACGAGATTTTAGTAGGGTGGCCGATGAAAGTTCTATGTAGCGAAGACTGTAAAGGGATTTGCAGTGTATGTGGTCAGAACTTGAATGAGGGAAGCTGCGACTGCGAAGACACCAGTCTTGACCCTAGAATGTCAGTTATCCGCGATCTTTACAAGAATTTTAAGGAGGTGTAACCTATGTCAATTTGTCCAAAGAATAAATCTTCTAAAGCAAGAAGAGACAAGAGAAGAGCAAACTGGAAAATGAGCGCACCGAATCTGGTGAAATGCAGCAAATGTGGAGAACTTATGATGCCACACAGAGTTTGCAAAGCTTGTGGATCTTACAACAAGAGAGAAATCGTTACTGTAGAAAACTAATTAAAAAAGGCTATAGTACAGGAGTTAGGCGTATTGCTTAACTCCTTTTCTTTTTCCTAATTTTCCTAAATCTGCTAAATATTATTGATTTTTACGGTCATGTCTAGTAGAATTGGTTTAGTAATGCTGGGAGGTAACAGTATGAAAGAAATAACAAAAGTTGTTGTCGATGCAATGGGCGGAGACAACGCACCGCATGAGATCATCAAAGGTGCGGTCGAGGCGGTCGGGAAGTCAGATGCGATCCATGTGATCCTGGTCGGAAAAGAAGATGTCATCAATCAGGAACTTTCCGGGTACACATATAATAAAGAACAGATTTCGGTTGTTCATACATCGGAAGTAATTGAGACAGCAGAACCGCCGGTTATGGCGATCCGCAGAAAGAAAGACTCATCCATTGTGGTAGGTCTTAAGATGGTGAAGGATAAAGAAGCTGACGCTTTTGTTTCAGCAGGAAGTTCCGGTGCGGTTCTTGCCGGGGGACAGCTTCTGGTTGGACGTATCAAAGGGGTGGAAAGACCACCACTTGCACCGCTGATCCCGACAGAAAAAGGATTTTCCATTTTGATCGACTGTGGGGCGAATGTAGATGCAAGACCTTCACATCTGGTGCAGTTTGCCAAGATGGGTTCGATCTATATGGAACATATTATGGGAGTCAAGAATCCGAAGGTTGCGATCGTCAATATCGGAACTGAGGAAGAAAAGGGTAATGCCCTGGTCAAGGAGACTTTTCCTATGCTGAAAGAATGTAAGGATATTAACTTTATCGGAAGCATTGAAGCGAGAGAAATCCCTCACGGACAGGCAGATGTTATCGTCTGTGAAGCATTTACCGGCAACGTGATCCTGAAACTCTATGAAGGAGTAGCATCGGTTCTTGTAAGCAAGATTAAAGGTGGTATGAAGCAGAATCTCCGCGGCATGATCGGTGGACTTCTGGTTAAGCCGGTGCTGAAAAAGACTATGAAGGATTTTGACGCAAGTGAGTACGGTGGAGCACCACTGCTTGGACTCACCGGTCTGGTAGTAAAGACACACGGCAGTTCCAAGGCAAAAGAAGTCTGCAATTCAATTTTGCAGTGCGTAACCTTCAAAGAAGAAGGAATCAATGAAAAGATCAAAGAATGTATTCAGGCGGAAGAAAAATCCGCACAGGAATAAGCTCAGAAAGGATTAAGAATTATGGAATTTGAAAAACTGAAAGACATTATTGTTGATGTGATGGGATGTAACCCGGATGAAATTACGATGGACACTACATTTGTAGATGATCTGGGAGCTGATTCGCTTGATATTTTCCAGATTATTATGGGAATTGAAGATGCATTTGATATCGAAATTGAAAATGAAGATGCAGAAAAGATCGCAACAGTAGGTGATGCTGTAGAACAGATCAAGAACGCTGTTAACTAGGGAAAATGATTACAGGGGACATCCCCATTTTTGGGGAGTGTCCTTTTTTAAAATTGGAGGAGCAATCATGAGCAGAAATGTAAAGGAACTGGAAGAAAAAATCGGCTACAATTTCAAGGACAGCCATTTGCTCAGACATGCTGTGACGCACAGCTCTTATGTGAATGAAAAGCATATGAAGAAGGCAGACTGTAATGAACGTCTGGAATTCCTTGGAGATGCTGTTCTGGAACTGATTTCAAGCGAATATCTTTTTTTCGAGAACCAGACAATGCCGGAAGGAGAACTGACTAAGTTAAGAGCGAGCATGGTATGCGAGAAGGCACTTGCATTTTGTGCGCGGGATCTGGAACTTGGAAGTTATCTGCTGCTTGGGAAAGGTGAGGACGCGACCGGTGGAAGATTCAGAGAGTCTATTACCTCGGATGCATTGGAAGCACTGATTGGTGCGATTTATCTGGATGGTGGTTTTGCTAATGCGAAAGAGTTTATTTTAAAATATATTTTAAACGACCTGGAAGGGAAACGGCTCTTTTATGATAGCAAGACTATCCTGCAGGAAATGGTACAGGGCGGTCAGGAAAAAGGAATTGTCTACCAGCTGGTAGGAGAAGAGGGACCGGACCACAATAAATCCTTCCGTGTAGAGGTTGTGATCGGCGGAGAAGCCTTTGGATGTGGTATCGGAAGAACCAAAAAGGCTGCCGAACAGGAAGCGGCTTATCAGGCAATCCTGAAGCTGAAAGAAGGAAAGGTACAGTAGGTGAGGCATGTATTTAAAAAGTATTGAAGTACAGGGATTCAAGTCTTTTGCAAATAAGATTGTCTTTGAATTTCATAACGGGATCACCGGAATCGTCGGACCGAACGGAAGTGGGAAAAGTAACGTGGCGGATGCCGTCCGCTGGGTACTCGGAGAGCAGAAGGTGAAGCAGCTCCGTGGAGGTACGATGCAGGATGTTATTTTTTCCGGTACGGAAAACCGGAAACCCCTCAGCTACGCATCGGTTGCGATCACACTGGATAATTCAGATCACAAACTCCCGGTGGAGTTTGAAGAGGTTAAAGTCACAAGAAAGTTGTACCGTTCGGGGGAAAGTGAATACCTGATCAACGGCAGTGTCTGCAGGCTCAAAGATATCAATGAGATGTTTTATGATACAGGTATCGGAAAAGAAGGATATTCGATCATCGGACAGGGACAGATTGACAAGATCCTGAGCGGTAAGCCGGAAGAGAGACGAGAGCTTTTTGATGAGGCGGCCGGGATTGTCAAATTTAAGCGCCGCAAGGCGTTATCTCTTCGCAAACTGGAAGAAGAGCAGAGCAATCTGGTCCGTGTCAATGATATTTTGGGAGAGTTGGAAAAGCAGTTTGGTCCGCTTCAGAAACAGTCGGAGACAGCGAAGGAATATCTGAAAAAGAGAGAAGAACTGAAGCATTATGACATCAATATGTTCCTGGTGGAGATGAAACGTCTGAAGGGGCAGATCCGGGAAAACGATGAGAAGCTGAAGATTGCGCAGGATGAACTCACTGAAGCCGGCAAAAAGCATGAAGATATGAAGGCACAGTATGAGAAGATCGAGCAGGAAGTAGATGAGATCGACGCCGGAATCGAGCATGCAAAAAGCCAGAGAAATGAGACAACACTTCTGAAGCAGCAGTTGGAAAACCAGATCGAGCTTTTAAAAGAGCAGATCAACAGTGTCCGTATGAATGATGAACACTATGAAAAACGCGCAAACGATATTCAGGCAGAGCTTGCAAACCGTGAAAGGCAGAAATCCGAACTGGAAGAAGAAAAAGCAGAGATCGACAGACATCTTGCAGCTGCATCTGAGAGACAAAAGCAGGCAGGAGAGGAGCTGACTGCTCTGCAGAGCCGGATCGCAGAGATGACAGTGGAGATTGAAAAGAATCAGAACGATATCCGTGAGCTTCTGAATAACCGTGCATCCACGAAGGCAAAGCTGCAGCATTATGAAACGACGCTTGAACAGATCAAGGTACGCCGGGCACTGCTTTACAAACGTCTGGTAGAAGCGGAGAGTGATGTACAGAGGCAACAGGAACTTGCCGCGCAGTATACGGAAGAACTGAAGGCAGTATCAGGGAAGATCACGGATTCTGTAGAACAGATCAAAAACTATGAAACAGAGATTGCCGGACTGCAAAAAGAGATCGGACAGGCAAATGAAAACCTGCGAAACAGGCAGAATGCTTATCACAGGGAGTACTCTCGTCTGGAGTCTCTGAGGAACCTTACGGAGCGTTACGATGGTTATGGGAACAGTATCCGTCGTGTGATGGAGCAGAAAAGCCGTGAGCCGAAAATCCTGGGGGTTGTGGCTGATCTGATCAAAGTAGATAAAAAATATGAGACTGCGGTGGAGATCGCACTTGGAGGCAGTATCCAGAATATCGTTACTGCAGACGAAGAGACTGCAAAAAAAATGATTGGTTATCTGAAGCAGAACCGGTATGGACGTGCAACTTTCCTTCCATTGACAGCGATTCATGGGGGACAGGGATTTGCCAGGGCAGAAGCCCTTCGCGAGCCGGGTGTGATCGGCACGGCGGACAAGCTGGTAACGGTAGAAGATAAATTTACATCTCTTGCAGAGCATCTTCTTGGAAGAACTCTTGTGGCAGACAACATTGATACCGGGATCCGTCTGGCAAGAAAGTATCGTCAGTCCCTGCGTATCGTTACGCTGGAAGGAGATCTGATCAATCCTGGCGGAGCAATGAGTGGTGGAGCATTTAAGAATTCCAGTAATCTGCTCAGCAGAAGACGTGAGATTGAAGAACTGGAAAAGACGGTTGCGCGTCTGAAAACAGAACTCCAGAAATCGGAAGCAGAAGTTGCGGCCGCAAAGGAGAAGCGGACGGCGCTGTATGCAAAGGTGGAAGAGATCCAGCAGGAATTGCAGAATGACTATGTGGTTCAAAATACTGCGAAGATGAATTTGGACCAGGTAAAAAGCCGTCAAAATGCGACCAGAGAAAATTCAGAAGGAATTTATGCGGAGCGCAAGAAACTGGAAGAACAGGTTCATGAGATCGAGGAAAACGAAGAATCAATCAAAATGGAACTGGAGACCAGCCAGCAACTGGAGGACGAGCTGACACGCCAGATGGAAAGCTCACAGAAGTGGCTGGAAAAAGAGCGTGAGACAGAAGCGGCAGAAGTGCGCAAAAATGAAAATATTCACCTCAGTTTTGCTGCATTGGAGCAGAAAAAAGATTTTATCGAGGAGAATTTTGTCCGTATCCGGGAAGAGATGGGAAAATTCCAGGAAGAGCTTGCCACTTTAAATGCAAGCAAAGGAGAGAATCACGGTGAAATAGAGCAAAAGGAAGCACAGATTACCGAGATCCGGCAGACGATAGAGAATTCAAAGGAATTATTTGAGGAAATCAACAAAGAGATCGAAGAATCGCAGAAAAATCGGGAAGAACTGAATCAGAAGCATAAGGCATTCCTGAAAAAGCGAGAAGATCTGGCAGCCCATATGGCAGAGCTTGATAAAGAATCCTTCCGGCTTACCAGCAAGAAAGAAGGCTACGAGGAAGCTTTGGAAAAGCAGATCAATTATATGTGGGAAGAGTACGAACTGACGTATAATCATGCACTGGAAATCCGGGATGAGAGTCTGACAGATCCTGCCGAGATGCGAAGGCGGATCCAGGAATTAAAGACGGAGATCCGGAAACTCGGATCGGTGAACGTCAATGCGATTGAAGATTTTAAAAATCTTTCCGAGCGGTATGAATTTATGAAAACGCAGCATGATGATCTGGTAGAGGCAGAAGCAACGCTCAAGAAGATCATTGAAGAGCTGGACGAGGCGATGCGCAAGCAGTTTACTGAGCAGTTTGCAAAGATCAGCCAGGAGTTTAATCAGGTGTTCAAACAACTGTTCGGTGGTGGAAAAGGAACTCTGGAACTGATGGATGATGAGGATGTGCTGGAAGCCGGAATCCGGATTATTGCGCAGCCGCCTGGTAAAAAACTTCAGAATATGATGCAGCTTTCCGGTGGAGAAAAGGCGTTGACGGCGATTTCGCTGCTGTTTGCAATCCAGAATCTGAAACCTTCCCCGTTTTGTCTGCTGGATGAGATCGAGGCGGCACTGGATGATTCTAATGTCACGAGATTTGCACAGTATTTGCACAAGCTGACGAAAAATACACAGTTTATCGTCATTACACACCGTCGCGGTACGATGACAGCGGCAGACCGGCTGTATGGGATCACTATGCAGGAAAAAGGGGTATCAACGCTGGTATCTGTGGATCTTCTGGAAGATGAGCTTACAAAGTAGTGGATAGGAGGATATGATGGCAGAAGAAAAAATGGGATTTTTTAAGCGTCTGGTAGCAGGACTTAACAAGACGCGCGATAATATCGTGTCTGGAATGGACAGTATTTTTCATGGATTTTCAAAGATAGATGAGGACTTTTATGAGGAACTGGAAGAGGTTCTGATCATGGGGGATCTGGGGGTAAAAGCAACTTACGCGATTCTTGATGATCTTCGTAAAAAAGTAAAAGAACAGCATATCAAAGAGCCGATTGAGTGCAGACAGCTCCTGATCGACAGTATCAAAGAGCAGATGGATGTAGGCGAGACAGCTTATGAATTTGAAAACCAGACTTCTGTTGTTCTGGTGATCGGAGTAAATGGAGTCGGAAAGACGACTACTATCGGAAAACTTGCCGGTAAGATGAGAGGTCAGGGCAAGAAAGTTGTGCTTGCTGCAGCAGATACTTTCCGTGCAGCTGCGGGCGATCAATTAAAGGAATGGGCACATCGTTCGGATGCAGATCTGATCGGCGGACAGGAAGGTGCAGATCCGGCAGCCATCGTTTATGATGCGGTAGCGGCTGCAAAAGCGAGAAAGGCAGATATCCTTCTGGTGGATACAGCCGGAAGACTTCACAATAAAAAGAACCTGATGGAGGAACTGAAGAAGATTAACCGTGTGCTGGAAAGAGAATATCCGGAAGCATACAGGGAAACTTTGGTCGTTCTGGATGCAACGACCGGACAGAATGCACTTTCACAGGCAAAGGAATTCAGTGATGTTGCGGATATTACAGGAATTATCCTGACTAAGATGGATGGAACGGCCAAAGGTGGAATTGCAGTTGCAATTCAGGCAGAGCTTGGAATTCCTGTTAAATATATAGGTGTCGGTGAGACAATCGATGATCTGCAGAAATTCGATTCTGACGAATTTGTACAGGCATTATTTACAACAGAAGAAAAGAAGGAAGAAGGAGAAGAATAATATGCTGACATTGGAAAAATTTGAAGAAGCAAGCGAGATCGTAAAACGTGTGACACGTCCGACAAAGCTTATCTACAGTGAGTATCTCAGTAGTCAGACCGGGGGAAAGGTCTATTTGAAACCGGAAAATATGCAGTACACAGGTGCATACAAATTAAGAGGAGCTTATTACAAGATCAGCACACTTTCTGAGGAAGATCGTGCAAAAGGTCTGATCACAGCTTCAGCAGGAAACCATGCGCAGGGTGTGGCATATGCGGCAAAAGCGTTTGGATGTAAGGCGACGATTGTTATGCCAACTGTCACTCCGCTGATCAAGGTAAACCGTACCAAGAGCTATGGCGCCGAGGTTGTTTTACACGGAGATGTCTATGACGATGCCTGTGCAAAGGCCTATGAGCTTGCAGAAGAGTACGGATATACTTTTGTACATCCGTTTGATGATCTGGATGTAGCTACCGGACAGGGAACGATTGCAATGGAAATTGTCCAGGAACTCCCGACCGTTGATTATATCCTTGCACCGATCGGGGGCGGCGGACTGATCACAGGTGTATCTACACTTGCGAAAATGCTGAATCCAAAGATCAAAGTGATTGGTGTGGAACCGGCAGAAGCAGCAAGTATGACTGCTGCAATCGAAGCAGGACATACCGTAACACTTCCAAGTGCCAACACGATCGCAGATGGTACAGCAGTAAAAAAAGTCGGGGAACAGAATCTCCCATACGTCATGGAAAATGTAGACCAGATCGTAACTGTAGAAGACGATGAACTGGTCGGAGCATTCCTTGATATGGTGGAAAACCATAAAATGGTAGTAGAAAACTCCGGTCTTCTTTCCGTTGCAGCTTTAAAACAGCTGGATCTGAAAGGTAAGAAAGTAGTATCTATCTTAAGCGGCGGGAACATGGATGTTATTACCATGTCTTCAGTTGTACAGCACGGACTGATCCAGAGAGACCGTATCTTCTCTGTATCGGTACTTCTTCCGGATAAACCGGGTGAACTGGTAAAAGTGGCACAGACGATTGCAGAAGAGCAGGGAAATGTGATCAAACTGGAACATAATCAGTTTGTAAGTATTAACCGGAATGCGGCTGTGGAGCTTCGTGTGACACTGGAAGCATTTGGAACCGATCATAAGAACCGGATCATTGCGGCATTGGAGGCAGCCGGGTTCAGACCGAAGCTGATCAGTGCGAAGTTATATTAGAATGTTTAAGAGGACAGTCTTATCCCCTGGTGAGGGATGAGGCTGTCTTTTTTTGAAAATAAGGTTGTTAGGTCGGGCGAGAAAAAGAATCTCTTCCAATCCAGGTTGTGCAAACCATTCCGATGAACCTCTGAAGGCGAAAATTATGTCAGCAGAGGCTTCCATAATTTTTGAGTTTCATCTCCATTGCACAAAATAGGATTGGAAGAGATTCTTTTTCTCGCCCGGCCAATGAACGGTATTGGTAAAAAGGGCAGGACTGCTTCATAGTGAGGGAGAGGGGATAGAGACTGCAAATGTGATTGGGTGCTTGTTGAAGACGGGAGATATAGATGGAAAAATATGGAAATTTAACCAATTAGCACTTTAATTGAATGAAATACTGGGTTAAAGTCACGAAATGAGGAAAATGGGGTTGACATCGAAGGTATAGTTGTATACAATAATACAAAAATACAGGTCAGGGAGTGACGGTTATGGAAAATAGGAAGGTTTATCTGGATAAGCATACAAATTTATTGCAACTTGAGGAGCATATGTACCCGCTGGTAGACGTGGACACACCGAATGTGTTCCGGAACCTGTTTCATTATGATGAGATTCCGAAGATTGCGTTTAATGATCGTATTGTACCGCACAGTATGCCGGATGAGATCTGGATCACGGATACGACATTCAGGGATGGACAGCAGTCGAGAGCACCCTATTCAACGGATCAGATTGTAACCATTTTCGATTATATGCACAGGCTTGGAGGTTCGCAGGGGAAGATTCGTCAGAGTGAATTTTTCTTATACAGCAAGAAAGACCGTGATGCCGTATATAAATGTATGGAAAGAGGTTATAAGTTCCCGGAGATCACAAGCTGGATCCGTGCAAATAAAAAGGATTTTGAGCTGGTAAAAGATCTGGGAATGAAGGAAACCGGAATCCTGGTAAGCTGTTCGGATTATCATATTTTTTATAAACTGAAGATGACAAGACGAGAGGCGATGGAACATTATCTGTCAGTTGTACGTGAATGTCTGGAGACCGGTGTCAGTCCAAGATGTCATCTGGAAGATATTACCAGATCGGATATTTATGGATTTGTCATTCCATTCTGTCTGGAACTGATGCATCTGATGGAAGAATATCAGATTCCGGTGAAGATCCGTGTCTGTGATACAATGGGATACGGAGTCAACTATCCGGGGGCTGTGATTCCTCGTTCCATTCCGGGTATCATTTACGGACTCAGAGTACATGCAGGTGTACCGAGTGAACTGATCGAATTCCATGGACACAATGATTTTTACAAGGCAGTCAACAATTCAACAACGGCCTGGCTTTATGGAGCATGTGGTGTGAACTGTTCCTTGTTTGGAATCGGTGAACGTACCGGCAATACGCCGCTGGAAGCGATGATTTTTGAATATGCGCAGCTTCGTGGAACGCTGGATGGTATGGATACAACGGTGATTACTGAACTGGCAGAATATTATGAAAAAGAGATTGGATATCAGATTCCGCCGCGTACCCCGTTTGTCGGAAAGAATTTCAATGTAACCCGTGCGGGGATCCATGCAGACGGACTGTTAAAGAACGAAGAAATCTACAATGTGTTTGATACCGGCAAGTTTCTGAACCGTCCACCGCTGGTTGCTGTGTCAAATACTTCCGGTCTTGCAGGCATTGCACACTGGATAAATACATATTATCACCTGAAAAATGAGAAACAGGTAGACAAGAATTCCATTTTAGTTGTAGAATTGAAGAAGTGGGTTGACGCGGAATATGAATCCGGCCGTGTGACCGTACTCACAGATCAGGAACTAATCCGGGAGATTGAGAGAATCTGTGACGAAAAGGGGATTACAATCTAACGAAATTCAGGAGAGAGATAAAATGGAAGAGTATTCATTGAGAAGTCAGGTTTTTCAGACCATCAGAGATGACATTCTGAAAGGTAAGTATGAAGAAAATGACGAACTCAGGGAAGCAACATTGGGGAAGGAACTTGGAGTTAGCCGTACACCGGTAAGAGAGGCACTTAGACAGCTGGAACTGGAGGGACTGGTGAACATCATCCCAAATAAAGGAGCTTATGTTACCGGTATTTCCGATAAGGATGTACATGATATTTATATGATTCGTTCCATGCTGGAAGGATTATGCGTCCGTTGGGCAACAGAACATATTACACAGGAGCAGCTGGAAGAACTGGATGAGATCATTCTTTTATCCGAGTATCATATGGATAAAGGACATTCCGATCAGCTGACAGAGCTGGATGGAAGATTCCATCAGATTCTGTATGAGGCATCACAGAGCAGGATTCTGGATCATGTGCTTTCAGATTTTCACAAATATGTACAGCTTGCAAGAAGGACTTCCGTTAAGACAGAAGAGCGTGCGATCAAGTCGATTGGTGAGCATAACGAGATCCTGAATGCCATCAAGGCGAAGGATGCGGAAAAAGCCGGCAATCTGGCAACGATCCATATTATGCATGTTATGGAGAACCTGCATATCGAAGAAAAATAGCCAAAAAGGAGACGAAGTTATGAGTAAAATTCAGATGACGACACCGATTGTTGAGATGGACGGAGATGAGATGACCAGAATTCTCTGGAGGATGATAAAAGATGATCTTCTTCTGCCGTATATCGATCTTAAGACAGATTATTATGATCTTGGATTGGAACACCGCAATGAGACAGATGACCAAGTTACAGTTGATTCGGCTAATGCGACAAAGAAGTACAAAGTAGCAGTCAAATGTGCGACCATTACACCGAATGCGGCAAGAGTAAAAGAATATGAACTCAAAGAGATGTGGAAGAGTCCGAACGGAACAATCCGTGCGATTCTGGATGGAACGGTATTTCGTGCTCCAATCGTGGTAAAAGGAATTGAACCATGTGTAAAGAACTGGAAGAAGCCGATCACGATTGCCCGTCATGCTTATGGGGATGTATATAAAGGAACCGAGATGAAGATTCCGGGACCTGGAAAGGCAGAGCTGGTCTACACGGCACCTGACGGAACAGAGACAAGAGAGCTGATCCATAATTTCGATGGAGCAGGTATTATCCAGGGAATGCACAATATCAATGCATCGATTGAAAGTTTTGCAAGAAGCTGTTTTAGTTATGCACTGGATACAAAGCAGGATCTTTGGTTTGCAACAAAAGATACCATTTCCAAAAAATATGACCATACTTTCAAAGATATCTTCCAGGAGATCTTTGATGCGGAGTATAAGAACCTTTTTGATGAAGCGGGAATTGAATATTTCTACACGCTGATCGATGATGCGGTAGCCCGTGTAATGAAGTCAGAGGGTGGTTATATCTGGGCATGTAAGAATTATGACGGGGATGTGATGAGTGATATGGTTTCCTCAGCATTTGGTTCACTTGCCATGATGACATCTGTACTGGTATCACCGGAAGGCTTTTATGAATATGAAGCTGCACATGGAACAGTACAGCGTCATTATTATAAACACCTGAAAGGGGAAGAGACTTCAACAAACTCTGTTGCAACAATTTTTGCATGGACAGGAGCTTTGCGCAAGAGAGGAGAACTGGATGGGAACCAGGAACTGATGGATTTTGCAGACCGTTTGGAAAAAGCAACGATTGATACGATTGAAGAGGGTTATATGACAAAGGATCTGGCAATGATCACAACTCTTCCGGAGGTACATGTACTGAACAGTGAAGGGTTTATTAAAGCGATTGCAGAAAGATTATAAAAAGAACAGGGAATGCATGAAGGGCGTATCTCTGACAGGAAAATGGGAAGAACTGGCTTATTCAGCCAGTTCTTCCCATTTTTCATAGAGTTCTTCGAGTTCTGCTTCGTTTGCTGCTTTTTCTTTTGCCAGTTCCTGGCATTTAACAGAATTTGTATAGACTTCTTCCTGCATCATCAGTTCATCGATTTTGCCATTACGTGTTTCCAGAACACCGATACGTTCTTCTGTTTTCTTCAGGTCGTTCTGCCTTTTACGGAGACGTGCCTGTTCTTCTTTCTGCTCCTGCCAGCTTAGTTTGGATTCGGAAACCTGCGCCGGTGCGTCTTCGGAAGCAGCTGTGGAAACAGCCGGGGTCAGAAGATCTTTTTTCTCCAGATAATAATCATAGTTGCCGATATAATTTACAAAGGTATTGCCGGTCAGTTCCAGAATACGGGTGGCAGTCTGGTTGATGAAATAACGGTCGTGGGATACATAAAGTATCGTACCGGTATAATCGTTCAGAGCCCGCTCAAGAATTTCCTTGGAAGTGATGTCCAGATGATTGGTTGGCTCATCGAGGATCAGAAAATTTGCATTGGAGAGCATCAGCTTTGCCAGAGATACACGTCCCCTTTCACCACCACTTAAATCACCGATCAGCTTGAAAACATCATCTCCGGTAAAAAGAAAAGCCGCAAGCATGTTCCGGATCTGTGTGTTGGTAAGTGTCGGATAATCATCGGAAATTTCTTCAAAGATCGTCTTATCCATATGAAGGACGTGGTGTTCCTGATCGTAGTAACCAATCTCCACATTGGCACCCAGTGTAAAGGAACCGCTGTCTGCCTGGATCACATTGTTCAGAATCTTGAGAAGCGTAGTTTTTCCGGTTCCGTTGTCGCCAATGATGGCTATATGTTCCCCACGCTTGATCTCGAAACTGATATCGGTGAAAAGTGTCTGTGGCGGAAAGGCTTTGCTTAATCCTTTGACAGAAAGGACATCATTGCCACTGACACGGGAAGGCTCCAGCTTCAGATGGATGTCAGTGTTGATCTCCATCGGTTTGTCTACAAGCGTCATCTTGTCCAACATTTTTTCCCGACTTTCGGCACGCTTGATGGATTTCTCACGGTTAAATGAACGGAGCTTTTCAATCACGGCTTCTTGATGTTTGATCTCACGCTGCTGATTCAAGTATTCTTTTAATCTGGCTTCTCTGAGCTGTTCTTTTTTGACAGCAAAATCAGAATAATTGCCCATATAAGTATGAAGCTGTCCCTGCTCGACTTCAATCACCTTTGTAACCACACGGTTCAGGAAATAGCGGTCGTGGGATACGATAAGAACAGCACCCGGATAATTCAGAAGATAGGTTTCCAGCCATGCGATGGAGTTCATATCCAGGTGGTTTGTTGGTTCATCCAGAAGCAGGACGTCAGGCTTGGTAAGAAGGAGTTTGCCAAGAGATACACGGGTCTTCTGACCACCGGATAAAGAATCTACGGGTTTAGTAAATTCTTCTTCTGTAAATCCGAGACCTTTTAGAACGCCGGTAAGCTCACTTTTATAAGCGTAACCGTCTGCGTGCTCAAATGCAGAAGTCAGTCTCTGATAAGTGGCAAGACGTGCTTCAAGAGCATCTCCGGAAAGAGACGGAAGCTCTATCTCGATTGTACGGATCTGCTTTTCCATCTCAATGACTTCGGCTTTTGCCGTGCGGACTTCTTCATAAATGGTATTGCCGCTTTCCATCTCCTGATGCTGTGCAAGGTAGCCGAGAGTTTTGCCTTTGGTAAGAACAACCGTCCCTGCATCGGGAGAAAGCTGTCCTACGATCATCTTGAGGATCGTGGATTTGCCGGCTCCGTTAAGACCTACAAGAGCAGCTTTTTCATGGTTCTCTATATGAAAGGATCCGTCTTTTACGATGACCTGATCCCCAAAACTTTTTGACAGATTATGACATGCCAGTATCATTTTTATATCCTCCTGTTAAAGTGGCAATTATGTTACTGCTCACAGTAACATAATTATAGCTGAAATACGACAAAAAACAACTATAAAATTTGACTTTTTCACTAGATTCTTATATAATTAAAAATAATGAGTCAAAAAATAGGAAGGTGGAAGTGAAAGTGGCATCAAGAGAAATATCTCAGGCAGTAATAAGGAGACTTCCGCGGTATTATCGTTATTTAGGGGAACTACTGGAGAGCGGAGTCGAACGGATATCATCCAATGAATTAAGTAAAAGAATGAAAGTAACTGCTTCACAGATCCGTCAGGATCTGAATAATTTTGGTGGATTTGGACAGCAGGGATATGGCTATAATGTAAAGTATCTTTATACAGAGATAGGTAAGATCCTTGGACTGAACGAGAAACATAAATTCGTTATCATTGGAGCAGGAAATCTTGGACAGGCACTGGCGAACTATGCAGCATTTGAAAATCGGGGATTTGTTTTAAAAGGGCTGTTTGACGTAAACCCAAGGCTTGCCGGATTGACGATCCGTGGAGTTGAGATCCGTATGATGGATGAATTGAAGGATTTTGTGAAAGAAAACGATATTGAGATCGGGGTTCTTACGATTCCGAAGACAAAAGCAGTAGAGGTTGCCAATCTCCTGGTAGATAATGGAGTTAAGGCTATCTGGAATTTTGCGCATACAGATCTGAATCTGCCGGATAATATTATTGTTGAGAATGTTCATTTGTCTGAAAGTCTGATGAGATTATCTTATAATATCACCAGATACAATGAAGAACATGAAGGAAAGTAGGCAAAGCAGACCAGAAGGCAGAGGTGCAGGAAAATTTTTTCCTGCACCTTTTTGAAAATTAAATGTATGGGAGACCGGATATGAAAGAAATACTGACAGCAGATCAGATGAGAAGATCGGATCAGAGAATGATACAGAAGATGCAGGTCCCGTCCCTTGTCCTGATGGAACGGGCGGCACTTCAGTGTGTGGCTGCGATGAAAGCAGAAGACATAGATTTGTCGAAAGCATTGGTCGTGTGTGGAAGTGGCAATAACGGTGGTGACGGATTCGCAATTGCAAGGATGCTCGTAGAAGAAGGAAATCATCCAGATGTAGTATTGGTCGGAAATTATGACCATCGTAGTGAAGAAACAAAAATCCAGATGAAAATTCTGGAAAATCTGGGAATATCTGTAGGAAACAGTTTGCCACAGAAAGAATATAGTGTTATTATAGATGCCGTATTCGGTATTGGCCTATCCCGTGAAATAAAAGGCAGATACGCAGAGGTGATTGATCAGATGAATCGGATGACTGCCTGTAAGGTGGCAGTCGACACTCCTTCAGGGATCCGTTCGGATGATGGAAAAGTGCTTGGAACGGCATTTAAAGCAGATCTTACAGTGACCTTTGCGTTTCAGAAGATGGGACAGATCCTATATCCGGGATGTGAGTATACAGGAAAGCTTGTTACAGCGCCGATCGGAATTACCAGACCGGAGTTTTTTGCGGAAGAAGAAATCTGCATGGCACTTGAAAAATCCGATGTGCCGGCAATGCTGCCGCAAAGGAAACCGGATTCTAATAAAGGGACTTATGGAAAGGTTCTGATGATTACCGGAAGCAAAGGAATGTCCGGTGCAGCATATTTAAGTGCCAGGGCAGCATATCTTTCGGGAGCAGGTCTTGTCCGGATTTATACGGAGGAAAGTAACCGGGCAATCTTACAGGAACTTTTACCGGAGGCGGTAATGACGACCTATTCTCTGGATGAGACAGAATCATTTGAAGAACTTCCGGATTTGCTGGAATGGGCGGATGTGCTCTGTATTGGATGCGGACTCGGTATGGGACCGCATTCGGAGGAATTACTGAAAAAGGTGCTTGAGAATAATAAAACCCCGGCTGTTATTGATGCGGACGGACTGAACCTTCTGGCAAAGACCGATGAGTGGGGGATCGAACAGATTCGGATGAATCCTTCCGGATATGTACTTACTCCACATATGAAAGAAATGTCCAGACTGACCGGATACAGCGTACAGGAATTAAAAGACAACAGAAGAGAGCTATTAAGGAAATATACAGAAAAAGTCCATGCTGTCTGTGTACTGAAAGACAGCAGGACACTTGTGAAAGCGCCAGAGGGAAGGCTTATGATCAATACCACCGGTAATGCGGCAATGGCAAAGGCCGGATCGGGAGATGTGCTTGCGGGAATGATCACCGGACTTATGGCACAGCATATGAGACCGGATGATGCCGCTGTGCTTGGCGTTTATCTGCATGGGCTGTGCGGAGATCATGCCAGAAAAGAACTTGGCTCTTACAGTGTGCTTGCGGGTGATCTCTTGAAAATGCTCGGCAGAACACTTAAGGAATTGGAGGATATGACAGAATGAAGAAATACAGCAGACTGCGTGCGGTGATCGATCTGGATGCGGTGATGTATAACATGGAAATGATGCGTGCAAATATAGAAAAAGGAACCAAGATGGTCGTGGTCATCAAGACAGATGGTTATGGTCATGGAGCGGTGCCGATTTCAAGAATGCTGGAAGATGTGGACTATGTCTGGGGCTATGCGGTCGCAACTCTGGATGAGGGTGTTGTGCTCAGAAAAGCCGGCATTCAGAAGCCGATTCTTTGCCTGGGATGTATTTTCCCGGACCAGCTGGAAGAGATGATCCGTCATGAGATCCGCATGACAACCTACAGCTATGAGCTTGCGAAGCTTGCGGATGAGACCGCATACCGTATGGGGAAGAAGGCATATCTGCACATTAAGATCGATACAGGAATGTCAAGACTTGGCTTTCCGGTAGCGAAAGAAAGTGTAGAGGAGATCCTTAAGATCGGCAGACTTGTTTATACGGATTGCGAAGGAATGTTTACCCATTTTTCAAAGGCAGATGAGACGGATAAGACCACGACACTGGAACAGATCCGTGCTTTTTTGTGGATGAAAGAACATCTTGCAGCAGAAGGTATGGAATTTACTTATTATCACTGTGCAAACAGTGCAAGTATCATTGATATGCCAAAGCTTGGAATGAATCTGGAGAGAGCCGGGATTTCTACCTATGGACTGTATCCGTCAGATGAAGTCAATAAGGAGGCAGTTCCGCTCCGGCCGGCAATGGAGCTGATCGCGCATGTGACTTATGTGAAATGGATTGAAAAGGGTACGGAAGTCAGCTACGGAGGCACCTTTGTTGCCCCGAAAAGGATGCAGATTGCCACGATCCCGACGGGATATGGAGACGGATACCCACGAAGTCTTTCCAACAAAGGATATGTTCTGATCCATGGTCAGAAGGCACCGATTCTTGGCAGAGTCTGTATGGATCAGTTTATGGTAGATGTGACCGGAATTCCGGATGTGAAATTTGGTGACAGGGCAACACTGGTCGGCCACGATGGGGATGCTTATCTTTCAATAGATGAGCTTGCCGGTCTGAGCGGTAGATTTAACTATGAATTTATCTGTGATATCAATAAACGTGTTCCGCGGGAATATCTGCGTGACGGAAAAGTTGTAGAGCAGGTCGATTATTTCTAAAATGCGGGGATGCACTTCGAAAGAGATATGAATACAGCAGGAGAAAGCTGGCAATAATGAAAGTATCTTGATAAGCGGAGTGTGAAAGAAGTGCAGATCAGGCGTGGAGATATTTATTATGCGGATTTAAGTCCGGTAGTCGGTTCGGAGCAGGGCGGTGTGCGTCCGGTTCTTGTCATCCAGAATGATGTCGGGAACCGGCACAGTCCGACCGTTATCTGTGCCGCGATCACTTCAAGGATGAATAAAGCGAAGCTGCCGACACATGTGGAAATCGATGCAAAAAGGTACAGAATCGTCAAGGATTCTGTTGTCCTTCTGGAGCAGATTCGGACTATCGATAAACAGAGACTGAAGGATTACGTGTGCCGGGTAGACAAAGAGCTTATGAGAAAAGTCGATGAAGCGCTGTGCGTCAGCCTGATGCTTCATACATAAAAGAGGAGAAGTATGGAAAGCAATGGAAACGGAAGGTAATTTACTTCAGAAAATGAAAAATGTATTTTCTGACAATGAAGATAAAGAGAAAATTGCAGAAGAAATCATTGAAAAAGTACTGGAAGGCTATGAAAAAGGTGTTCTGACAAGACGTGAGATGAAGATGATCACCAACATTTTTGAATATATGGATTCGGATGCAAAAGATATCATGACGCACCGGAAAAATATCGTAGCACTGGATGGAGAGGAATCTCTGGAAAAAGCACTTACCTTTATGCTGGAGGAGAATAAATCCAGATTCCCGGTTTATGAAGAAGATATTGACAACATTGTGGGGATTCTTCATATCCGGGATGCGATGCAGAGCTACCTGGACGGTCCGGCAAGGAAAAAACCAGTGCATGATCTGAAGGATGCCATCCGTCCGGCAGGATTTATCCCGGAAACAAAGGCGATTGACAAACTGTTTCAACAGATGCAGCAGGACAAGAGCCATATGGTGATCGTGCTGGATGAGTATGGACAGACATCAGGGATCGTTACGATGGAAGATATTGTAGAAGAAATCGTTGGAAATATCCAGGATGAGTATGATGAGGAAGAAGAGCTGATCATCAAACAGGCAGATGGTACATATATCGTGGATGGTATGACACAGCTGGAGGATCTGGAAGAGCTTCTGGGAATCAGTTTCAACGAAGAAGATTACGATACGATCAATGGTTATCTGATCGACTGCCTGGACAGAATTCCTTCGGAAGATGAAGAATGTCAGGTGGAATTCGGAGGCTATCTGTTCCATGTATTGTCAGTTGATAATAATACAATACGCAAAGTCCTTGTCAGTAGGACAAAAAAGTGATAAAATAGTACAATTGAGAATAGTAAAAATACTGAAGAGAGGTAAAAAGTAATGTCAGGACATTCAAAATTTGCGAATATCAAGCATAAAAAAGAAAAAAACGACGCAGCAAAAGGAAAAGTATTCACGAAGATCGGTCGTGAAATCGCTGTAGCAGTCAAAGAAGGAGGCGGAGCTGATCCGGCTAACAACAGCAGACTCCGTGATGCGATTGCAAAGGCAAAAGCAAATAATATGCCAAATGACAATATTGACAGAAGTATCAAAAAAGCAGCCGGAGACGGAGATGCTAACAACTACGAACACATCGTATACGAAGGATACGGACCGAACGGAACTGCAATCATCGTTGATGCACTTACTGATAACCGTAACCGTACTGCTTCTAATGTAAGAAGCGCTTTCACAAAGGGAAAAGGAAATATCGGAACCAGTGGATGTGTTTCTTTCATGTTTGATCAGAAAGGACAGATCATTGTCGATAAAGAAGAATGTGAACTGGATGCAGATGATCTGATGATGCAGGCACTGGATGCAGGAGCAGAAGATTTTTCGGAAGAAGAGGACAGCTTTGAAATTCTTACAGATCCGAATGATTTCAGTGAGGTTCGTCTTGCTCTGGAAGAAGCGGGTATTCCGATGGCAAGCGCAGAAGTTACAATGATTCCACAGACATGGGTAACTTTGGACAACGAAGAAGATATCAAGAACATTCAGAAGACGCTTGATCTTCTTGAAGATGATGATGATGTACAGGAAGTATATCATAACTGGGAAGAAGCATAGGATCGATTCCGGGAGGAACCTGAATGAATCAGAGTATACAGGATGGACTGAATGACCTGTTTGACCAGATTATTCCGATTTCCGGAGATTTCAATAAAAAGACTTATGCGGATTCGTTTAAAAATGCATACGAGAAGTATAAGCCGCTTTTTACTGAGATTGCACAGGAATGCGAGAATTCGGAAGACAGACAGGAAGAGATTGAAGAAATTGCTGCTGTTCTGCCGGATAGAATGCGGGAAGTACTGGATCAGGAAAGTTCAAAAAGAAAAAAAGAAAATGTACTTATGAAATATAATCTGGGCATGGTTACGTATGTGATCCCGATGTTACGTTATGGCAGAATGGATGCTTGTGAAGAGATTGTAGACTGCATGATCGAACGCTGGAATGATCATGATCTGGAACTAAAGATCAGTAAATCGGAATTCGAGCAGATCCAGGGAGGCTTCAAATCACGTCTCTGCTATATTACTACAGCCGTATGTGCAAGCCTTGGCAAACCGGATGACTGTTACGAACTGAATCTGATGAGAAGATACAGAGATGAATATCTGGTGAATCAGAAAGGCGGCGAAGAAATTGTTGCCGAGTATTACGATATTGCTCCGACAATCGTAAACCGGATCAACCGGATGGAAAATTCAGAAGATGTATATGCAGATATCTGGTGCCGTTATCTTCACCCATGTGTTTCCATGATCGAATCCGATAATCTGGAGGCATGCCGCAAGATTTATACGGATATGGTATATAGCCTGCGCAGGAAATATTTATTTTCATAATGTTTAAATCAAAGAGAATGTGCCGAGTCGCATTCTCTTTTGCATATACAGTGAATCAGGTACAGATTTGTGTCGGTACAAGAATCTGCGGTTCATTTCTGTGGCGAAAATCCTGCATATTTTCATAAGCATTGTCCATACTAAGCTAAAAAGAACGGAGGAATGCGGCAATGAAAATACAGGAAGAAACGGATGTAAAAGAATACCAGATACGTAAGAAAAAGAGCAGGGAACAGACTGTAGAAAATATGGAAAATAAAGAAAAGGCAGTCGGAGAGACAGAGCCGGAAACCACAAAGGAAGAAGATGAACATGTTAAAGAAATGGGAATGCTTTCGCTTGACCGACGTCGAAATCATCAGATTGAGCTACTCACGATCATCGGCGAAGTAGAAGGGCATGAGACGGTTTCCGGCAGTACAAAGGCAACCAAGTATGAGCACCTGCTTCCAAAGCTGGCACAGATTGAGAACAGTGTTCAGACTGATGGTGTGCTGATTCTCTTAAATACACTGGGCGGAGATGTGGAGGCGGGACTTGCGATTGCGGAAATGATCGCGTCTTTAAGCAAACCGACAGTATCTCTGGTACTTGGAGGGTGTCATTCTATCGGTGGCCCTCTTGCTGTGTCGGCAGATTATTCTTTTATTGTTCCAAGTGGGACGATGATCATTCACCCGGTGCGGACAAGCGGAATGTTCATCGGTGTGGCACAAAGCCTGCGGAATATTGAAAAGACGCAGGACCGGATCACCGGATTCCTTGCAGAGCATTCCGGAATGTCACAGGAGCGGATTGAAGAACTGATGCTGGATTCCACACAGCTTGTCAAAGATGTGGGGACAATGCTGGAAGGAAAACGTGCAGTGGAGGAAGGACTCATTGACGAAGTTGGCGGAATAAGAGATGCATTAAATAAATTGCATGAAATGATTGATGAAAAAATGGAAAATACTGATAAAAATTATGAGATGACATAAGGCAAAGAGGATGCTATAATAAAATAGTATGTACAAGTATACACTTTTGATGACTGATTCCGGATACTATATCTGGGGAGAGAGGAGAAGGAATCGGTCATTTGATTACAAGATAAAGAGTATAAATACAAGGGGGAAGTTTGATGGCTTCAAAGACAACCGGAACAAAGAAAAATGCAAAGCAGAGCACGGCGAAAAAGCGGCAGCCTACGAAGAAGACAAGTGCAAAGTCTGCAAAATCTGCGAAGACAACCAGAAAGAATACCACATCAAAAGCTGTGCCGCAGGAAGAATCATTTCTTGCAACGGAGATTCTGATCTGGGTGACACTTGCGGTAGGGATTCTGCTCACAATCAGCAATTTCGGACTTGCAGGTGCATTTGGAAGAAAGATTGCAGCACTGCAGCAGGGAATGATGGGTTGGATGGCGTATGTATTTCCACTGCTTTTATTTTGTGGAGTCGCGTTTGTGGTTTCCAATAAAGGAAACAGGATCGCATATATTAAGACTGTTGCAGGCGTTGTATTACTGGTTCAGTGCTGTGTGCTCTTTGAACTGATCGATGAAAAAGGCGGATCTGTCGGAAAGGCAATTGCGGTCAGACTGGTGCCGGCAATCGGTAAAGTTGGTACATATGTTGTCGTGATCATTTTAATGGTGATCTGTGTAGTCCTTATCACAGAAAAGTCTATTCTAAAAGGAATGAAGATCGGCGGGGAAAAAGCGTATGACCGTGCCAGAGAGGACATGCAGAAGCGTAAAGAAGAGGCTGAGGAACGCAGGGCAAGACGGGAAGCTATGCGTGTTGATTATCAGGTAAGCGGCGTTTCCTTTAATTCGACAGTTGGAGGAAAAGAGAACGAGGCAGAAAAAGCAGAAGAAAAAGCCGGAAAAGAAGCAAAGGAAAGCACAGAAAAGAAAGCTACCAGACGCAGCCGGAAGGATATGAGCAGCGTGCTTGCCGGTGCAGAAGAAGCGGCTGCAAAGCACATTATGGAACAGACTGGGAAAATTGCACTGGATGATGTAGTGATCAATCGTGCGATGCCCCTTTCCGCTACAGAGCTGATCCCAGATCCGGAACCGGTTCCCCTTGAGCCGGTGAAAGAAAAACTCCCGAAGTTCTTAAAAGGAGCGATGCAGGAAGCAGAAAAAAAGACGGAGTCCGGTAAAGATATACAGACAGATGTGGCTGAAGAAAATTTATCAGCGGTGCAGACAGAAGACGGAATAAAAAGACAGGTCTCCGGAAATTCAAAAGTTAAGGCAGATATCCCAAAAGAGGTGGCTGCTGTTGCAGATACGATTGCAAAAAGTGAGAAACCGGTCAGGGAATACCGCTTTCCACCTCTTAGTCTGTTGAAGCATGGAAGTAAAACCTCCGGAGATTCGGACGCGCATTTACGGGAGACAGCAGCAAAGCTCCAGAAGACACTTCAAACCTTCGGTGTGAATGTTACAATCACTAATATCAGCTGCGGACCTTCTGTCACACGCTATGAGTTACAGCCTGAGATGGGGGTGAAAGTCAGCAAGATCGTAGGACTTGCGGATGACATCAAGCTGAACCTGGCGGCGGCTGATATCCGTATTGAGGCACCGATCCCGGGAAAAGCAGCGGTCGGCATTGAAGTTCCGAATAAGGAAAATACTGCAGTTATGCTGCGTGATCTTCTGGAATCAGATGAATTTAAGAAAAGTAGATCACGGATCGCATTTGCGACAGGTCGTGACATTTCAGGTAAAGTGGTGGTATCAGATATCGCAAAGATGCCGCATCTGCTTGTCGCAGGAGCTACCGGATCCGGTAAATCTGTCTGTATCAATACGATCATTATGAGTATTATCTACAAAGCAAAACCGGAGGATGTGAAGCTGATCATGGTTGATCCAAAGGTGGTGGAATTAAGTGTATATAATGGAATTCCACATCTGATGATCCCGGTTGTAACGGATCCGAAGAAGGCAGCAGGAGCTTTGAACTGGGCGGTTGCGGAAATGAACAGACGTTATCAGCTTTTTGCCGAGTATAATGTCCGTGATCTGAAAGGTTACAATGATAAAGTCGAGAACATTAAAGATATTGATGATCCGAATAAAGCACAGAAACTTCCACAGATTGTAATCATCGTAGACGAACTTGCAGACCTGATGATGGTTGCACCTGGAGAAGTAGAAGAGGCAATCTGCCGTCTGGCACAGCTTGCGCGTGCGGCAGGACTTCATCTGGTTCTTGCAACGCAGAGACCATCGGTTAATGTCATTACCGGTCTGATTAAGGCGAATATGCCATCAAGAATAGCATTTTCTGTATCATCCGGTGTGGATTCCCGTACCATCATTGATATGAATGGCGCGGAGAAGCTGCTTGGAAAAGGCGATATGTTGTTCTATCCGGCTGGCTATCAGAAGCCGGTACGTGTTCAGGGGGCTTTTGTTTCTGATAAAGAAGTCCAGGCAGTGGTTGATTTCCTAAAAGAGAACAGCGGAGGCGCAGCCTACAGTGAAGAGATCCAGAAGCAGGTGAATAGTAATCAGAATGTATCTGCGGGAGGAGCATCTTCTGAGGACGACAAAGATGTCTACTTTGTAGATGCAGGAAAGTTTATCATTGAAAAAGACAAAGCATCGATCGGAATGCTCCAACGGGTGTTTAAGATCGGGTTTAACCGTGCGGCGCGGATTATGGATCAGCTTGCCGAGGCGGGAGTCGTAGGGGAAGAAGAAGGTACCAAACCAAGAAAAGTACTGATGTCTATGGAACAGTTTGAGCAATACATAGAAGAATCAGTTTAAGAAACGCAGAAGAAAAAAGGGAGGATATAATTATGAAAACAGACATTCAGATCGCACAGGAGGCAGAGATGCTCCATATTCGCGAGGTTGCAGCAAAGGTTGGAATTGAAGAGGAAGACCTTGAGTTTTACGGCAAGTATAAGGCAAAATTATCGGATGAACTGATGGAAAGAGTAAAGGACAGACCAGATGGAAAGCTGGTACTTGTTACTGCAATCAATCCGACTCCGGCGGGAGAGGGGAAGACGACGATTACCGTTGGACTTGGAGAGGCAATGGCAAAGCTCGGTAAAAAAGCTCTGATCGCTCTGCGCGAGCCATCGCTCGGACCTTGCTTTGGAATTAAAGGCGGTGCTGCCGGTGGCGGTTATGCACAGGTTGTACCGATGGAAGATCTGAATCTTCATTTTACCGGAGATTTTCATGCGATCACATCTGCAAATAACCTGCTTGCAGCTCTTCTTGACAACCATATCCAGCAGGGAAATGCTCTTGGAATCGATCCGAGACAGGTTGTGTGGAAACGGTGTGTAGATATGAATGACCGTGTACTGCGTAATGTAGTAGTTGGTCTTGGAAATAAAATGGACGGAATGGTAAGAGAGGATCATTTTGTGATCACGGTTGCGTCCGAAATTATGGCAATTTTATGTCTGGCAGACGATCTGGAAGATCTGAAAAAACGTCTTGGCAGAATCATTGTTGCCTATACATTTTCCGGAGAACCGGTTACAGCTGACCAGCTTCATGCAACCGGTGCAATGACAGCACTGTTAAAGGATGCGATCAAGCCGAATATTATCCAGACTCTGGAACATACACCGGCACTGGTACACGGTGGTCCGTTCGCAAATATTGCACATGGCTGCAACAGTGTACGTGCAACCAAGATGGCGCTTAAGCTGAGTGATATCACGATCACAGAAGCGGGATTCGGTGCGGATCTGGGTGCAGAGAAGTTTATGGATATCAAGTGCCGTATGGCGGGACTGAAACCGGACGCAGTAGTTCTGGTTGCAACGGTACGTGCATTAAAATACAATGGTGGCGTGCCAAAAGACGAACTGAACAAAGAAAATCTGGATGCTCTTGCAAAAGGAATTGTAAATCTTGAAAAGCATATTGAGAACCTGCAGAAATTCGGCGTTCCAGTTGTGGTTACCTTGAATTCATTTGTCAGTGATACTGAAGCAGAATACGAATTTATCCGTAAGTTCTGCGAAGACAGAGGCTGCGAATTTGCCCTTGCAGAAGTATGGGGTAAAGGCGGAGACGGCGGAAAAGAGCTGGCAGAGAAAGTATTACAGACTCTGGAGACAAAAGAAAGCCATTATCATCCGATTTACAGTGATGAGTTATCAATTGCAGAGAAGATCGAGACAATCTGCAAAGAGATTTACGGAGCAAAGAGTGTTGTATATGAACCTGCTGCAAAGAAACAGCTTGCACGAATTGAATCAATGGGCTTTGGCAAGTTCCCGGTATGTATGGCAAAGAACCAGTATTCTCTGTCCGATGATGCGAAGCTTCTTGGACGTCCGGAGAACTTTGATATCCATATCCGTGAAGTCTATGTAAATGCAGGAGCAGGATTTGTTGTTGCTCTTACCGGAGCAATCATGACCATGCCGGGTCTTCCGAAAGTACCTGCAGCAAATGGAATTGATGTAGAAGACGGTAAAATTACCGGATTGTTCTAAAAGAAGTATGATACCAGAAGGAGACGAAAGACAATGAAATGTATGCACTGTGGAGCAGATTTGCCTGAAGATCAGTTGATCTGTCCTAGATGCGGCAGGGAAATACAGATCGTGCCTGATTATAACCCACTTGATGATATGCTGACTGCTCAGTTAAAAGGAGGCATTACACAGACAATGTCGGTTCATCTGGGTGAGCAGGAAAAGCAAGATGTCAGCTATTCTGGTGCGGCAAATCCGGTATATGAAAGACGGGAAAGTGTTGGAGGAGAGACCAGATGTGTGGGAAATTCGGGAAGTGTTGGTCGCCGCCAGCAGGAAACTGTGACCAGGCGTGGAAGAGATGCGGTGGTCAGACGCAGTGATGTCAGACCGGCTACCGGACGTGTGGGTCAAAGAGAAGATGCGCGGGAACAGACGAGAAGAGCGTATGAAGAAGAACGCAGATTGCGGCGTATGCGGGCAGAAAAGAGAAAAGAGCGCGCCAGAAAAAAACGTCGGAAAATGCTGCTTATGTTACTGGCGGGGTGTATTGTTCTGGCAGGACTCATTTTCTTGTTTTATCAAAATTCATATACCGGAAAAGTAAAGAAAGGATACCGGCTTCTGGCAGCTTCCGAATATGAGAACGCACTCACTGTATTTGAAAAAGCAGCTTCTGGAAGTCCGAAGAAAGCAGAAGCTTATACAGGGATTTCAAAGGTTTATATTGCCAAGGATGATCTGGATCAGGCAGAAGAAGTTTTTACAGACGAGATTGCAAAGCAGTCCGGAAATGCAGAAATTTATCGTGCAGCGGTAGAATTTTATATTGATACCAAACAGGAAGAAAAGGTATCACCGCTTCTGAATGCATGTACCAGTGATACGGTTCTTGAAGCACTGAAGGATTATGTGTCAGGTGAACCGGAGTTTAGTCTGGATGAGACAGAGACATATGATGAAGTGCAGGCACTGGAACTGACCGGAAAAGGAAAAGCAATCTACTATACGACAGACGGCTCAGAGCCGACAACTTCAAGTACGAAATATACGGAACCGATCAAGATCGGTGAAGGTGAGACGACGGTGAAAGCAATTTCTGTTAATAAGAAAGGAATTCCAAGCCTGACAGAAAGTAAAACTTATAAAGTTGAGTTCCCGATTGCAGATGCGCCGGCGGTGACTCCATCGACCGGGCAGTATAACCATGTCCAATCGATCAGTGTAGTTGTACCGGATAAGTATACGGCATATTACACGACGGATGGATCAGATCCGGATCCGGAGAATAATTCTGCGACGCAGGAGTATACCGGGCCGATCGTAATGCCGGCGGGAAGTACGATTTTCAGCTTTGTTTTGCAGGACCAAAAAGGCAGATTAAGTGATGTCACAAGAAGAAATTATGAACTGAATACAGATTAAAACCCGATTTTAAGAAGAGAGTATGCCGAGTCGTCTGCTTGTCAGAGCAGACTGGTAAAGCGTACTCTTTTTCGATTACTTTCATTTGTGGATAACTTGCGTAAATATGTGAAATATATCACAAATCAATTATTTTATGAATAGGGTAGAAATAATATGGTTTATTAAAAATGTATAATTGTATGGAAATAAGTACAATTTATTTGTGGTAAAATGTTGCAAAAAGCATAGAATTGAGATACAATATGATTGTCAAAAAGATAACATACTTTAAGGGCAAAGGAGTGTTTGAAATGAGCAGATTTACATTACCAAGAGATATTTACCATGGAAAAGGATGTCTTGAAGAACTGAAGAACCTGAAAGGAAAAAAAGCAATCCTGGTTGTCGGAGGAGGCTCCATGAAGCGTCAGGGATTCCTCGACAGAGCTGAGAACTATCTGAAAGAAGCAGGAATGGAAGTAAAGCTTTTTGAAGGTGTTGAGCCAGATCCATCTGTTGAGACCGTTATGAAAGGTGCAGCAGTTATGCAGGAGTTCCAGCCGGACTGGATCGTAGCTATGGGTGGCGGATCACCGATTGATGCTGCAAAAGCAATGTGGGCATTCTATGAATATCCGGATGTTACATTTGAAGATCTCTGTATTCCGTTCAACTTCCCGGAATTAAGAACAAAAGCAAAATTTGCTGCAATTCCGTCAACATCAGGAACAGCAACAGAAGTAACAGCATTCTCCGTTATTACCAACTATCAGACCGGAGTAAAATACCCACTTGCCGATTTTAATATTACACCGGACGTTGCAATTGTAGATCCGGATCTTGTCATGGGTCTCCCAGTAAAGCAGGTTGCTTACACAGGTATGGATGCACTGACACATGCGATCGAAGCTTATGTATCTACCTTGAACTGTCCATTTACAGATCCGCTTGCACTGCAGGCAATCGAGATGGTTCTGGATTACCTTCCGGCATCTTACAAATGTGATATGGTAGCAAGAGAGCAGATGCATTATGCACAGTGTCTTGCAGGAATGGCATTCTCCAATGCACTTCTTGGAATCGTACATTCTATGGCACATAAGACAGGTGCGGCATTTTCAACCGGACACATTCCGCACGGATGCGCAAATGCAATTTACCTTCCATATGTAATTAAGTATAATGCAAAAGATCCGGTCGCTGCAAAACGTTATGCAGAAATCGCACGCAGAATGGGACTTCCGGGTACATCTGAGAAAGCGCTGATCAACAGCCTGTGTGCAAAGATCGATGCATTTAATGTAGAACTGAATATTCCGAAGACACTGAAAGATTTCGGTATTGACGAAGCAGAATTCAAAGAAAAAATTGCAAAGATTTCAGAACTTGCAGTTGGTGATGCATGTACAGGATCCAACCCACGTCCGATCGATCCGGCAGCTATGGAAAAACTTTTCAACTGTACATATTATGGAACAGAAGTAGATTTCTAAAAAAGAGAATATAGTTCTTACAGAGACAGACGGCCTCGATACTGACCGTCTGTCTCATTTTATATCCGGTCAGCAGGTACAAATTCGTGCAGGCACAAGATTTAATACGGTTGAAAAATTTGGTAACCGGAAGAATTTTGGCAGATTTATAGAAGAAATATTAGTACTTATAGATAAAAAAGATAGTTATATTTATGACATAAATAATTTTTTAACAAATTAAAAAGAAATACTTGCTATTTACTTTGCAATAATTTATCATAAAGAGAGTAAATATTTTAGGAGGCAATGCAATGTACAAGATAAGAAAAGCTGAAAAACTGGCTGATAAGATTTATCTTATGGATGTAGAAGCACCACGTGTGGCAAAGCACTGTGAGCCAGGACAGTTCGTAATTGTCAAGATGGATGACAAGGGGGAAAGAATTCCGCTGACAATCTGCGATTATGACAGAGAAGAAGGAACAATTACCATCGTATTCCAGACAGTAGGAGCATCTACTGAGAAGATGGCACAATTAAAAGCAGGAGACTCTTTCAGAGATTTCACAGGACCACTCGGATGTCCATCTGAACTGATTTCAGAAGATATTGAGAGTCTGAAGAATAAAAAGATCTTATTTGTAGCCGGCGGTGTTGGTGCAGCCCCTGTATACCCGCAGGTTAAATGGATGCACGCACATGGGATCGATGTAGATGTTATCGTTGGTTCTAAGACAAAAGATATGCTGATTCTCGAAAAAGAGATGGAAGCTGTTGCAGGAAATTATTACCCATGTACAGATGACGGTACATACGGACATGCAGGTATGGTAACAACAAAGATCGAAGCACTTGTTGCAGAAGGTAACAAGTATGATGTCTGTGTTGCAATCGGACCGATGATCATGATGAAATTCGTTTGTCTGCTCACAAAGAAACTCGAAATCCCGACTATCGTCAGCATGAACCCGATCATGGTAGACGGAACAGGTATGTGTGGCGCATGCCGTCTCCATGTAGGTGATGAAATCAAATTTGCATGTGTAGACGGACCGGAATTTGACGGACATCTCGTTAACTTTGATGAAGCAATGAAGAGACAGCAGATGTATAAGACTCAGGAAGGCAGAGCTATGCTGAAATTACAGGAAGGTGACACACATCACGGTGGATGCGGTCATTGCGGAGGTGACGAATAATGGCAGACGTATTAAAGAAAGTACCTGTAAGAGAACAGGATCCGAAGGTACGTGCAACAAATTTTGAAGAAGTATGTTATGGATATAATCAGGAAGAGGCAATGGAAGAAGCAAGCCGTTGCATCAACTGTAAGAATGCTAAATGTATTCAGGGATGCCCGGTAGGAATCAATATTCCTGCATTCGTTCATGAAGTAAAAGAAGGCAATATCGAAGAAGCATATAAGATTATCGGACAGTCTTCTGCACTTCCTGCTGTTTGTGGACGTGTATGTCCTCAGGAATCACAGTGCGAAGGAAAATGTATCCGTGGTATCAAAGGAGAATCTATTTCTATCGGTAAGCTGGAAAGATTCGTTGCTGATTACGCTCTGGAGCATGACATCAAACCGGTTGGAGCTGACAAGAAGAACGGACACAAAGTTGCCGTTATCGGTTCAGGCCCTGCAGGACTTACCTGTGCAGGCGACCTTGCAAAGCTTGGCTATGATGTAACTGTATTTGAAGCACTTCATGAACTCGGTGGAGTACTTGTATATGGTATTCCGGAATTCCGTCTTCCAAAACAGAAAGTCGTTGCAAAAGAGATCGCAAAAGTAAAAGAGCTTGGTGTTCACTTTGAGACAAACGTTGTAATCGGTAAATCTACTACAATTGATATGCTGATTGAAGACGAAGGATTCGAAGCAGTATTTATCGGATCAGGAGCAGGACTTCCAAAATTCATGGGAATCCCGGGAGAAAATGCCAACGGTGTATTTTCTGCAAATGAATACCTGACAAGAAGTAACCTTATGAAAGCGTTTGATGATTCTTATGATACACCGATCGCAGCTGGTAAGAAAGTTGCAGTTGTTGGTGGTGGTAACGTAGCAATGGATGCTGCAAGAACAGCACTTCGTCTTGGAGCAGAAGTTCATATCGTATATCGTCGTAGCGAAGAAGAGCTTCCGGCCCGTGTAGAAGAAGTTCATCACGCAAAAGAAGAAGGTGTACAGTTCGACCTACTGACAAACCCGGTAGAAGTCCTTGAAGAAGATGGATGGGTAAAAGGAATCAAATGTGTTCGTATGGAACTTGGTGAACCGGACGCATCAGGAAGAAGACGTCCTGTACCGGTTGAAGGTTCTGAATTCGTGATCGATGTTGATACAGTTATCATGTCACTCGGAACATCACCGAACCCGCTGATTTCTTCTACAACAGAAGGACTGGAAGTTAACAAGTGGAAATGTATCGTTGCAGACGAAGAACACGGAAAGACTTCTAAAGAAGGCGTATACGCAGGTGGAGATGCCGTAACAGGTGCAGCTACAGTAATCCTTGCTATGGGAGCCGGAAAAGCTGGTGCAAGAGGTATCGACGAGTATCTTTCAAATAAATAAAATTATGACCGCAGTTTCCTTTAGTGGGACTGCGGTTTTTTAGGTTGTGTGGACCACTTTGAAAAAATAATCGTTCCAATTCAAGTTGTGCAAACCATTCCGATGAACCTCTTAGAGCGAAAATTATGTCAGCAGAGGCTTCCATAATTTTTGAGTTTCATCTCCATTGCACAAAAATAGAATTGGAACGATTATTTTTTCAAAGTGGTCGTTCTACGGGACTGATAAAAACTGCAGAAAATTGTGCAAAGGGGAGAAAACTGGCGGTTATAAAGGGCGGAGAAACGGACGCTGGTTTGTATGTTTTGGCTGATTTTAAAGAAGGTTTGGAGATTAGGGTTTCTGGACAAGAAGAGTTAAAAATGGTACAATAAAAAAAGTATTATTTTGTGAAAGAGGGTTATTATGAAGTATAAATATATCTTATTTGACTTGGATGGGACGATTACGGAATCGGGACCGGGGATCATGAATTCGGTGGAGTATGCGCTGAATAAAATGAACCGGGAGGTTGGTGAGCGGGATACTTTAAAGAAATTTATCGGACCGCCGTTGACGGAATCAATGGAGAAATATTATGGGATGTCTGAGGAAGAGGCACTGCTTGGAGTAAAGTATTACCGGGAATATTATGCGGTGAAAGGCATTTTTGAGAATTCGGTGTATGAAGGGCTTGCGGAGACACTGGAATCCTTGGAGAATGAAGGATATATACTTGCAGTGGCAACATCCAAGCCGGAAGAGTATGCAAAAAGGATTGCAGACAAATTTGACTTTGCAAAATATTTTGCAGGGATTTACGGGGCTACGATGGATGGATCACTGATCCGGAAGGCAGATGTGATCCGGTATGCGTTGGATAACCTGGGCGTAGAAAGGGAGAATTACGATCAGGTCGTTATGGTCGGTGACAGAAATAATGATATCTACGGTGCAAAGGAGAATGGGATCCAGGTGATCGGTGTCCTGTATGGATACGGAGATCTTGCGGAGCTTCAAAGTGCCGGTGCAGATTACATTGCAAAGATGCCGGAAGAGATTGCACAAATCATCGGAAGATGTAATCATGAGAGGGTTTGAATATGAGTAACAGCGACGCAATGAACAGTGAGATTCGGTTTCTGGAAGAGGTTGAAGAGAAACTGAAGACACGCATTACCGAGATCAACGCATCGTTTCTTGAAGGAGAAAAACAGATTGAGAGCATGCATGATTATTATTGGGAAAACTATACGGAAATGGATGAGTATGGTTATGAAAATTATGATAATCAGCAGGCACTTCTCGGAGAAGTTAATGCGAACAATGAGCGTCTGATGAAAAAACAGCGCCTTAAGAAAATGATCGACTCCCCATATTTCGGAAGAGTGGATTTTCTCTTTGAGGGGGAAGAAGAAAGCGAAAGTTTTTACATCGGAATCGGCAATTTTGCGCCTAAGGCAGGAATGACGCCACTGATCTACGACTGGAGGGCGCCAGTGAGCGGTCTTTTTTATGATTATGACAGAGGACAGGCTTCTTATGAAGCACCGGGAGGAACCATTGAAGGGGAGATTACTTCCAAATGGCAGTATAAGATCAAGAAAGGAAAGATGGTTTATGCATTTGAAAGTGACACCAAGATTGATGATGAGATCCTGAAACAGGAGCTTGGAAGTAACGGGGATGTACAACTGAAGAATATTGTCCGTACTATCCAGAAAGAACAGAATGAGATCATTCGGAATGTAAAGGACAAAGTTCTGGTCATTCAGGGAGCCGCAGGAAGTGGGAAAACCTCCGTTGCACTGCACCGGATTGCATATCTTTTGTATCACGACAGGAAAAATTTAAAAGCATCGGATATCCTGATCCTTTCACCGAACAGCGTATTTGCGGATTATATTTCCCACATTCTGCCAGAGCTTGGAGAAGAAAATATCCAGGAGATGAGTTTTGATCTGTTTGCGTACAGAGAATTGAAAGGAATCGTATCGGACTGTGAGGACCGTTATGATTATCTGGAGAAGCTGATCCATTTTCCGGAGATGGGAATCCGGGAGAGCTATTTGAAGAAGCAGTCTGCCGGATTTGTCGGAGAGATGGAAGGCTTTCTGGCAGTTCTGGAAGATCAGCTGATGGATTTTAAGCCGGTTAAGATCCGTACTCTGGAAAAAACCGAAGAGGAGCTGATCCATCTGTTCTATTTCAAATTTCAGGATATTCCGATCCTTGCAAGAATGGATGCGGTGATGGAATATCTGGTGGATGAATACGAGACATTGTATAACCAGAATCTTCCGGAAGATGAGGTAGAAGAGATCCGGGAGAAATTCAACCGGATGTATGTCACCCGTGATATTTACAAAATATATAACTGGTTTTTGGAGGACAGTGGGTATGAGACACTGGCAAAAATTCCGTATGAGAACAGAAAACTCCAGTATGAAGACGTATTTCCGGTACTTTATCTCAAATACCGGATGCTTGGAGGAACCAGACATAAGCATATCAAGCATCTGGTGATCGACGAGATGCAGGATTATTCATATTTGCAGTACGTGGTACTGTCCCGGTTGTTTTCCTGCCGGATGACGATCCTTGGCGACCGGGCGCAGACACTGGACAGTCAGATGCAGGATGTACTGACATTCCTGCCGAAGATTTTCGGACGTACGATCCGCAAGATCATCATGAATAAAAGTTACCGGAATACCATTGAAATCGCAGAGTATGCAGCGAAATTTACCGGGGAAAAGGATCTGGAATATCTGGAGCGTCATGGCAAACCAGTGACCGAAAAGACATTTGATTCGGATGAGGAACTGTTAAATGAACTTATCCGTGAGGCAGATGCCGGAATGGATAAATATGAGACCGCCGCAGTTCTGACGGAGACGATGGACGAGGCGTATACAATGACCAGGATGCTTTCAAACCGTGGACTTCCGGTAAATTGTATTGACCGGGACAGCAGTACCTTTGAAAAAGGCGTGACAGTAACGACTTTCTATATGGCAAAGGGACTGGAATTTGATCAGGTATTCGGCGTGTTCCCGAAGAAAGAAAATCCGATGACCGGGCAGGCAAAATACATCTGTGCAACAAGAGCACTGCATGAGCTTTATATGTATGAAAGGGCATAACTGTACAGACTGATACAGCGAAAGAGAGGAAAAAACAGGATGAAGATAACCGTACTGACGGTTGGAAAAATAAAAGAAAAGTATCTGCGGGATGCGATCGCGGAATATACGAAGAGACTGAGCCGCTACTGCAAGCTGGAGATCATTGAGGTGGCGGATGAAAAGACACCGGACAATGCCAGCGAAAATGCAGAGGAAATGATCCGACAAAAAGAGGCCGAACGTCTTTTGAAATATATCCGTGAGGATGCATATCTTATTACACTGGAGATAGGCGGAAAGCAGCTGACCTCCGAAGAATTTTCAGAGAAAATTGAAAAACTTGGCATTCAGGGAACCAGTCACATTATTTTTGTGATTGGCGGATCCATAGGGATCGGGAAGGCAGTTCTGGAAAAATCGGATTATGCACTTAGTTTTTCAAAAATGACATTTCCGCACCAGCTGATGCGTGTAATCCTGCTAGAGCAAATTTACCGTGGATACCGGATCATGTCGGGAGAACCCTATCACAAATAGAAAAGAGGTCATTAACAGTTAAAGATAAATTATAAAATCATATAAGTAGATATGGAAAACTTCATCCGCATCATACTACAGTAAGTGGCTATAGATATTATTCTGA
>OLQX01000377.1_pt1 | contig 53615 bp, 46 predicted proteins | sample 1672581 | NCBI WGS metagenome assembly OLQX01 (sample SAMEA3136701, study PRJEB25190) | human gut metagenome | reverse complement strand
ACTGCAGGACAAAAAGTCCTGTGAAACCTACCCTGTAGGGATGTCTTGAACGTTTTCTGCAACGGAGAGACTATAACAGACAGCTTTGAACACCATAAAAAAGACACCAGGAAACTTCAATGAAGATCCAGATGTCCCGGTATTTCAAACCTTAAGTGATGTCCTCCTGTACTGAAACCTGCCGCCTACTGGCGTGCAGATCAGTTAGGCTCAATGAATTCCTTTTCTCTGGCAAGCAAGAACAAAAAGAGACTGGAATTGACCAGTCTCAATTTTTGTTTATCATCGTTCGAAACCTAAGACAGAAGCAATTTTATCTGCCAGAACATCATAATCGGTACCATAGATGATAGCAGAACAGTCGTCTTCCTCTTCTCGTTCTGGATTTGGAATATCATCAGTCGTGATTCCTTTGTCGTCCAGGAAGTCCTCAAAAATATCGATGAGCTGTCCGATTAATTCTGGCTTTTCAGCATCAGCAACTTTCAGTTCCCACGTTGGTTTGAATGTACTCATATTGTTTTCCTCCTTGAGTTCAAATGATTTGTTATCTTAAATATGTGCTACATGGTAGCAATCAAAGAGTATTCTATAGCTTTCGAAACCTATACAACTATATTCTTAGTTTCGTATCAAAACTTGCACTAGTGTTGTTATTGAATACCTATGAATGGTTCCAAGCAGTAATCAAAGTGTATTATACAGCTTTCGGAACTTATGCTTCGTATTCTTAAAAACGTATTCTTAAAAACGTATCAAAATCTGCACTAGTGTTGTTATTGAATCCCACTCCTTTGGAGTACAGGTCACGTGAGATAAACTCCCGTGATACCTATGCTCGGTTCTAAGGGTATGATTTGAAATATTTCTGTTTCCTTTGCTTTTTCGTTATCCATATTTAGGATAACAAAAACAATGAACAACGAAACAGAAAGGAATATAGATTATGATTTTATTTAGCAGAAAGAAAAATCAGGAAAAGCAAAATATATTACGTGCACCTAAGAAACCAAATTATGAGTTTAAAACTTATCAGTTACCGAGTGGATATTGCGGTCCAACGAAAAGGCTCGGAAAAGATGTATTAATTCCATTGAGCCCTGAAACAAATACGAATGTCTTAGTACTCGGATCAGCGGGCTCCGGTAAAAAATACAGTTATATCGAGCCCAATATTATGACCGCAGATCATCATAGTAATTGTATTGTTTATATGGGGAAATCAGAAGCCGAAGGTATTATCGAACGTATGACAGAAAGAAAAACATTTGAGATTGACTTAAGTAAACGACCAATCGATTACTTCTCTTTGATTACTGATCGTGTGGATGCGGAACGATTCGTAAACAAAATGTTTGATGCTCACAAATTTCTTTTTAATGACGAAAAGACAGATGAATTCTTTCTGAAAGCCGAAAAGAAAGCTCTTTTAGATATCATTTTGGTACTTCTTGACCGTCCTGAAAAATGCAATCACAAGAATATTGTTGAAAAGCTATCTGGGGATACCAGCGGAGATGCTGCTTATTGGTCAGAAACAATCAGATCTCTATCTTCGACTGTCAGAGAAAGTGTGGTTATGGGCTTGATTGTCAGACTTAACGAATTGTTACCAGGAGACACAATCGATCTCTCAACTCTTGTTCATGACTTTATGCATAAAACAAATACTGTTTTATTTGTTGAAACGGACTGGTTTGAAAAAAGCGTTTACGAATCAATCTTTTTGGATGAACTCGTGTACCGGTATACAATGATGTATGACGAAAAAGCCACGATGACGAGAGTGATTATGGATGAAGCGAGTCTTTGTTTTTATGATACCAGATTGTTTTGTGTTGAAGCACGTCGATTCAGATTGAGTGTTGATTTTATTTATCAGTCCATCACAAATTTGGAAATGCAGCATCCCGATGACTATAATACTGTCCTTTGTAATGCAATTGCAATCGTATGTTTGGGAACCAATGATAAGCAAACGATCGAATTTTTGACAGAAGCAGCCGGAATTACAACAGACGATGCCGGAACAACACGAAATTATATGATTGATCTACGTGTTATGCCACATGAAGATGAACTTATTTTGTGTCCGACTTTGGATAAAGATCCAATTATTGCAAGAAAGATCAGGTTTTAAGAAGTATGGCTGGAATTCTCGGTTAATTGTTTTGCATGTATGCCAAAATTGAATCAGAACTGTTTCGTTTCCGGTGACGAGATTTCTATATTTTGAGCCTTATCATAAGCAAACGAAAAGAATTTTAAATTACATGGGCTCTGGATGTTAGAAATCAGAATAACCGGAAACAAAAACATGTTGCGAATAGAAAGGATCAGTTTTATGGAACGAAATGAATTTAGCGTACGAGAAGTGAATATAGCACTTGACCCATCCTGGACTCCCACAAATCTGCAAGTAATATTTAAAAAGATCGATGAAACCAGGTTTCGAGTTTGTGGGATTCGGTATCGATTTGGTGGGGATCCTGTACAGAAACTTTATGGGATTTTTGATTATGATATCAATATCAGTGGAGCTCCGATAGATCGTACTGATAACATCTTGAAACAGTATTATCCTGGTGGAATCGAGGAAGTCAAAAAGACTTTTGGTTCAGAAGCTAATTATGTGATCGCCGATTCATGGATTCCATATATAGTTCCTCTTAATCCATACGAGATCGAAGAAGAATACACATCTGAAGACGAAGCGTTGATAGCAATGCAGGAATATATCAAAAGTGAATTGAATGGAGAGCAACCAGAATTTGAGAAGCACAGGCAATGTCCATCCAGAATGATGAGAGCAATTACAAATTGTGGTGTAGCGAAAAATTAGAAATAAGTTTTTGTTTTCCGACACATATTTAGGGTAACAAATTGGGAAGGGGATTGGTTACCATGATTAAGATACCAGAAATAACATCAGAAGAATTATTAAACCGATTGGAGACAGCTTTGTATTCGAACGAAGAATTAGAACATAGCCAGAACTTCCAGGACATCAAAAATATGGAAGTGAATCCAGAAGACATCGATTCTGATTTACAGGGACCAAATCCGGCACAGACGCCGACTTTCGCACAAAGTTCTGTTATCTGGGCGGACGACCTGGAATGCGCTGACGAAGATCTCGATCGCTAATAATCATTGAACAATACCTGCGGATACTTATAATGGGCGTCCACAGGTATTGTTTTTGTTTTGCAGATATCTTTCCCGGCACATATTTATAGTATCCAAAACAAAACACAGAAAAGGAGAAGTATTATGACACCAGAAGATTATTATTTAGAACAAAGAGAACAGGTTCATGATGACGTCGTTAACTTACAGGAAAAAGCTTTGCGTCTTGCGTGCAAAGAGTGCGGGTTAACAGAGGAAATCGATGAATTTGAAATGATCTCAAGCAGCGATGAGATTGCGAAAACCGCCTGGTACAAAGGTATGTATGCAAAACGAGTGAAATTCGAATGCAGCGAACTTAATCTGACGTTTTTCTATGATGCATATGGTATTGCAACATACACTTATGCAGGCTTTTCTTCGAATGCAGATACTTTAGAAAACATCACAAAAGCGTTCGCAAAGGCAGAACAGTTGCGAATCAAGATGGACGAAATCATGGAACGAATGATTGAAGAAAAGGATAAGGAAGAGGTAAATTGTCAGGAGAAAGAGGACAAGAAAACCGGATTTATAGGAAAGAAGTACTCAGATACTAAATTCGTATTCGGCGAAGTTCGGTCTCAGCTTGATATGAAAACATTTGAAGTCCAGTATGTAGCTTGTGCAACAAGTATCGATCTCGCAAACTATAGTTTGAATTACCTTAATAATGTCGCGATGATGTATTTCGATGACGGAATTGATGAAATTCAGAATATGTACGAAGCAAACGCAAACCAGATTTTGGCAGAATGCATATTCAAAGCGTTATCGACATCAAAAATGGATTACATGAGCGGATTTTACACACTGAAAACCGAGGCAGAAAAAGATCTCGGAAAGTATGCAGAACAGATTTTGTAAACGTAATTAAAGAATGCATCTATAGATATCTCATATGGGATTCTAGCAGGTGCATTCTTTTATTTCAGTTTACGCATATGTAAACAATAGAGCTTTACATATATGTAAAGCATAATTTACAACTTGTCAAGGCAGCCCAAGTAAAGAAAAACACCCACAGGATCTCCAAAGAGAATTCCCATGAGTGTTTTCTAAACTTTAGGCTGCGAGATGTGCGTTGATCTGTCCTCTGATTTTTCCACCAATTCCGGATTCCAATGTATGAATAAACACTGGGGAAACGAAATCGGTATCACAGTTCATAAGAATTTCAATACGCATCTCTTTCATGTAGTTGATTTCTGTAATTCTTGTTCCACCTTTCTTTGAGACACTCAGTCTCTTTTTGTCTTTGTATCGATTCTTGAGTGATTCACATACAGGAATGTCATCCCCAACACGACCTTCATATCTGGCAATCATGAGCCAATTTACAAGATTTGCAAGTTCGTCATCTGTGAAATCGAAATCACGTTTCAGGTACAGAATAAAACCGTCCTGTTCTTTTTGATTGATCTTGTCTGCCTTTGTCTTCTTCCAGAATTCTCTTTCATTCCTGTGAGCTGCTTTCCATGCAGGCTGTTCTCTTAACGGAATTTCTTCGATCTCTGGTTCATATCCAAAAGCAACACGCATCTGATTGAGATACTTCATTGACATGGTTTCTGTCTCAGCGTCCAATAAGATCTGATTCAACTCGTTGTTTGTATGACGAGAAATAATAAACCGGTAGCTTGTCAGCTTCCGAAGTTTCACATACTGTCTCAACATGCTGAATGTTAACTTTGGATAGCGTTCTTTTGCGAGTTCGCCAATCAATCTGCAGTACAGGCCTTTGATTCTTATCTTTAAGAAACGACCGTAAAAGAAATTGTTTCGGTTTGCTCTTGTATCACCAAGATAACCTGAAACGAATTTCCATGTCAGTTCGTTCCAAATGTCAGAAACCATTGGGCTGATCATGTCGTAGATCTCATCGTACGAATACTGCTGATACAGGTACATCAATTCGTCAACTCCGTATTTGCCGTACATACGATTTACGATGTACTTCAGATTTGACTTTGTCTGGCTGTATTCGTTTAACCGGTTACGACATTTCATTTCCAGGATTTCGTTTCCTGTACTTCTTGCTGCAACAAAAAGAGCAGCAATCTGAATCATATCGAGCTCGGTCAGGTCGGAAACAGTACGGCTAATCTCTACTGCCTCCTCAAAAGTGGTTTTGGAATTAAATAACTTAATCATGGGTGTTAATCCTCCTTAAAAAAATGTTTTTGTGATTGTTCCTGTAAACAATAAAAAAGGAGGCGCACCAGTAACCTGATTTGTCTCCTTTTATGATTGTTTATTTGTATACGATAAATATGGGATGAATGAGCGTGTTCTATTTGTTTGTTTCCGGCATGCGCATATTTATAATTGAGCTGGCAAAACTCCGTAGCTTTAGCTGCGGAGATGGATGCCCAATCCGGAAACAAAGAGAACGAGACAAAGAAAAAGACGCCTGGTGTGAGGAACACGGATATCCGTTACTCCGGATTTGCTATAAAGATAAGGCATTGATTCCTGAATTATTGTTAAAATACATCAAGAATCCTGATGATTTTGTAAAGAAACATTACAGAAAACCAGTTCAGTATGCAGAAAGTACATAACTAATCTACGTATAACCCATATTTAAGATATCAAAATACCAATAAACATACGCAAGGAGGAAACGATTATGGCAAAAACTAGAGAAATTCAGTGTATTCATTACATTTGTGAAGGAAATTGTGATTTAGGCAAAGAGGGAACGTTCCGTCATCAGTGCCAGACCTGCAAAACTTATAAGAAGAAACCAGGTGGAAAACCAGCACGTACTGATAACAGACGTCAGAAACTGGATCGGATCCAGAGAAAGGAACGGTACTAGACTATGGGAGGCGACTGAAAACAGAACAAATGCAAACGAAAGAGGGTGGCTATTATGGCTGCCTTCTTTTGTTTGCAAGATACTTATACATATTTAAGAATTAGGACGGGAATTTCGGTTATTCTGTTTGAACAAAAAGACGAGTTTTTCAGATTGTGAGCCTTATTAATATAAGATCTGCTCTAAACCTTTTGCAGTAAAAAGTAATACAATTCGATTAAAGAGAGGAAAATTGTTATGGAAATAAAAAGAAAGTTAACGTTGAGGACACGAGAACATCTCAGTAAAAAGAGACATCCAGAAATGCCGGTGTTGGAAAACAAGAAACGATTATTGACAGAAGAAGATTACAAAACACTTGGAATTAAATACGAATAGAAAGGACTATCAATCTATGAATACAGTACCAGCAATCAAAAATACAGAAAACTATGCGTTACGTATGGAAGGATCAATGGCAGAAAAGTTGTTTTTCTTAAATCAGATTCCGACAGGTGCAGTCGACACAATCGTTGACTTTGGCTGCGCTGACGGATGTCTGTTTCAAGCCATGCGTCAACTAGGGATCGACTGGAAGCAGATTGGAATCGATAATGAGGTGGCGTTTAAAGAGTTATTCACACTTCGCAATCCAAACGCCACCTGGATTAGATCACAATACCCAGCATTAGACAATGTAGCGGATCCGAAACATTGTATACTAAACTTAAGCAGCGTCATTCATGAAGTATACAGTTATATGGATCCAAAACAAGTGGAATTATTCTGGAAGTCAGTATTTGATTCTGGATTTCAGTATATTGTTGTTCGGGATATGATTACAGTCGATGGGAAAAACACAGCTGCAAATATCTTTGATCTTGTAAAACTCAACAATAACGAAACTTATAGAGCACAAAAAGATGATTACGAACGCGTATACGGTAAGATCACAACCAGTTATCATCTCTATCATTTCCTGTTGAAGTACCGGTATGTTGAGAACTGGGACCGAGAATTACACGAAAACTATCTGCCATTGACACTTGATGGTCTCATGGATATTATCTCGAACGGAAATTATGAGATTGTTTTCAAGAATCTGTATACGAATCAGTTTATCAGCAACCAGGTGGAAAACGATTTTGGTATCCAGATGCAGAAACCAACTCATATCCAGCTTATTTTGAAGCGGAAAAGTGAGGAATTATAGTTATGGCAAAGAACGTAGGAAAAGTATTCGAAGACGATTTTAAAGCATCCGTTCCAGAAGGTGTGTATTTTTGCAGACTACATGATGCTGCTCTTGGTTTTGATGTGAATCATAGTACACAACGATTCTCTCTTAAAAGCCCTTATGATATAATTCTTTGCGAAAACGGTCAGATGTATGCTCTCGAATTAAAAAGTCATAAAGAAAAAACGCTTGGATTCGGAACAAAGAATGCTCCAATTAAGCGTAGGCAGATTGAAAACCTGGTAAAAGCATCTAATGCTGGTGCGATTGCTGGAATCGTGATCAATTTCAGAGACTTTGAGGAAACGTATTATATTGATGCTAAAACATTCTTGGAATTTATGGATACCTGTGGCAAAAAGAGTGTAAATCTTAATGATTCCAGAAAGATGGGCATCCGAATCAAGGAAACCAAAAAGAAAACACATTCAAAATACGATATCAGGACAATACTTGACTTGAGATTAAAAAAGGGGGCGTAATCGTATGGTATCGAAAGGAAAGATATACGGGGAATGTCTTGTAAAGGCGCTAAAAAACGGATCAATGCAAAAGGATTCGGCGCCTGAGACCGGATGCACATATGGAACCGGAAGTGCGGATATCGATCAATTTCGAACATATATAGGTTCCTGCTCATGCATCCTGATGGACCGGCGACAAAAACGTATTGCATACTAAACTAAGAATAGGAAAGAAAAATTATAGGAGAACAACATGCAAGCAAAAGCAAATCAAATAAGTGTAATAATGCAGTGAAGCCTCACACGACTAAAGTCGCGTACTTCCCCATAAGTGTCTCAAACACGTAGTCTCTTTAGAAGACGGGGAGTGCGTTTCTACAGATACAGCCTGAACTCAGTATATCTCATGACGGCAAAGCCATGAGTTCCGCATTCAGGTTAATAAGTGTAGCAAACGTGCAGGTGCTTCTCTTACTGCATTGAGGAACGTTTGCCTCAATGAGCAACCTTGAACTCTCATCCAGGGATTTTAAAATCTCACGTATGAAATACCGGGCTCCGATATTATACGATGCAGACAGGTCACAGTTATAGATTTTTCCATTCTGAAACCGGCAGAGTTCATAAGTCTTAAATCCACCGTATTTACCTCGGAGAACATATCCACTGCCATCAAAAGCCAGTCTGGATGTATTCCATGCACAAATATGACTGACATGCATTCCAAGCCTGTGCGCTTTGTCTGCCACGATACGCTGTACTTCCTGGCTTCTCCATAATTTCAGTCTCTGCTTTTTAGAACCCTTCACTTTGCCCTGTTTATCCAGATGTTCAAATACGATCACATCTGCATTATAAAGGACAGCGACATCCATAATAAATTGTACAGTTTTCACTGAGATATCATGGTTAATACCTTTCGTTCTCGCCCATAGTCTTGGAGTCCTGGAATTACCATACTGTTGTGCTTTCTTGATACGGTTAATGCTGTGGCTCAGAGAGTCTATTTCTTTCGGAAGTTTACAAAAATGTCTTCCCAGAATAGTGCCATCTGCACACATGACAGAGACCGTTGCAGCAGTATTGATTCCCAGGTCTACAGAAACTACGGTCTGATCCTTTACCGCAGTGTCACAAAGGGTAACTCTTCCCTCAAATGGGAAATCCAGAAACCATTCATGACCACGTTTTTGAAGCGTCGGAGCACATTTCTTTCGTCCTGCACACCGTCTTTCAATATAATCCATGTCTGATTTCCGGAGCTTTACTGTGATCCAGTCCCAGGTATTACGGATAAAGACCTTGATCTTTGCTTCGTAAAGTTCCGTCTGTTTGTACATATCAGTCCGGTACATACATGGATAAGTAAATCCCGCTCTAGGGAAAGAAGGTTTATTTCCATGCACTTTTATGTCCGTCTCTTCCCAGTTTTTAAGATTACTCTTATAGGAAGACACTTTTCCAATTGCTTCGTTTATCGCTCCACGTCTTAAATAATTCGGGAACTTATAGAATTTTTTATCGAAGTGATACACTGGGTTTGGATTTCCATTAGTTCTATGACAGAGTCTTTCCACGTACTGTTGACGTTTTTGGCTCTGGTCGATTTTACTGATATTATCCCATTCGTTGAGACATACAGTAATCAGAAAATCTACAGCACCACGGTATACAGATACCGTATCTTTAAAAATATGATTGTAATGCTTGATCTTGACACTATATGTTGAGTATATCTGCATTCGTGATGCCTCCTTTCTGGATTATTTTATTTTAACAATTATAAGGTTCACAATTCGAAAAACTCGTCAGTTTTTTATAAGTTTTTACTATAAATATTCGATTATCACTAATAATAAAAAATACCGACTAACTCATCAACAACAGAATTATATTCCGAGTTTTCAGAGTACTGTATGAATTTAATTCGCAAAGTTTATAGTGACCGACCAGTTGTATTTCCAATAGATATAGAAGCAATTGCGTCTCATATTGGATTCGAAGTGCATTACTTGGACTTTGAGAACCAGGAATCATGCACTACAACTGGCATTCTTAGTCGGTTAATTGAAGAAAAACAAGGCAAAATGGCAATTGTTGTTAACAAATTATTGGATGCAAAAACACAAAGATACGCAATAGCTCGCGGAATTGCAAAGTATTTGTTGAGAGGAGAAGAATCAATGTTTGAAGGCATATATGATACAACCATGATTCCTCAAGATATAGATACAACAACAGAAGACGTAATTGCATGTTTTCTGTTACTGCCATTAGATTTAACAACGTCTGAATTGAAAGAGTATTTGGGACGAACTAGTTCAAAGGAAGTCGATTCGAATACTTGGATTCGACAATTTAGTGACAAAAGTATGGTTCCGGTATATAACGCAGCTGTTGGTTATCAGCATATTAGACAAATTTTAGGATACGAAAGACAAAAAGAGTTCGAAAGCAAAGGATTTGACATCAACAGGATAGAAAATATTGACGAAATTATATATGCATAATCGTTATATGCGAAACAGTTCTTTCTAATATGAAAGGACTGTTTTTTTTGTCTGCAATTTGGAAACGCATATTTAGTATACAAAAACAAACGAAAATGTTATTTCAATTAACAATTTGGAGGATAGATTATGAAAAACGGATTAAAAAGGATACAGGCAGTAATACTCGGGGCGTTTGTTGTTTTGCTCACTGGAATGTGTTTTTATTCGAGTAGTAATTTAAGTAATATCAAACGTATGGCATCTGAGTCTGCACGCCTGTCTTCGGATATTTTAAACGGATACGATCATGATGCGTACGAAAACTTTGATGCCGAACAGTTCGCATTCTTAAATGAGGGAACCCATGGAGAATTAGAGACTGATGAGTTACATAGTCTTATTTATGACGAAGATGGCTGGTCACCGGATAAACAGGCTCATTTTAAGACGATTCTTATAAAAGGAAACAAAGAAACAGCAACCTCAATTGGAAATGCAGCAGTGAGTCAAGTTATTAGCGACCAAAATGACACGGACAAAGAAGACATAACATTTTCCGTTATCTCCTTGTCAGAGAATATGCAGGCTGTTATGTTTTTGAGTGAGAAAGCAGCCTACTACGCGCATACGGAATGTGTCTCCAGTAATATGACAGTATCTTATGAAGCTGTTTTTGATGTCTCCGGAGATATTGTAACCGAAGACACAGAAGCCGGGGAAGATAATACAATTGTTATGGACACTGATACTGAAATGGCTTCAACAAAACCGGTTACGATTGCAATCCTTGATACCGGATATACGGGAGACAGTGACAGGATTCTAAAAGGAATCAATACAGTAGATGACGAGCAAGGAAATACAGAAGATGATAACGGACATGGTACCAGAATGGCAGAAATCGTTACATCAATGACAAACGATAACGTAAAAATAATGCCAATCAAAGTAGCAAACAAAGACGGATTCGCTACGATCACAAGTACTTATGCAGGTATTTTGTATGCGATCGAGAAGGATGTTGATATCATTAATATCAGTATGAATGCTAGAGTATCTGAGAGTTCCTTCTTGCTTACGGATGCGATTAAGCAGGCTACAGATGCTGGTATCAAGGTAATTGTATCCGCCGGAAACAGGAGTATGGACGTAGCCAAAATAACTCCATCCAATATTCCGGAAGCGATCGTTGTTTCATCCGTAGATATTAATGGGGAATTTGCCGAATATAGCAATTACGGAGATACGATTGACTATGCAACGTATGGCAACTACGATGGCGTTGATGGAACCTCAAACGCAGCAATCAGAATGTCTTCCATGTATGCTTATATTATGGGAATTGATGGTGCAGATGCAGATGAGCTGATCAATTCTGCTGCTGAAAATCCAAATGATACAGATTGGGATGAATACTATGGATATGGTATTGTAAACCCATATGATGTCTATAAAAGAGCAGATTATGCTTTCGCATCCGGAATGTTCGATCACACACATACAGAAGGTATTACGTGGAAAGGAAAAACAGAAACAGATCTTGGTCCTGGGATTATGGATCTCGATTGGAAGAATATAAGTGATGATAATCTCGACCTTTATTTAAGGGATACTCATTATGCGTTCGTAGGAGAATTTCTCTCATCATTATCAGAAGATGATATGAAAGAGATTAGAGAACGCAGTCAGATATTAAACAGTGATGTAGAAGAAACTTCTTTTGAAATCACAGATGAAGATGTATTAGTAGGTGACGACCTAACAGAAATGGCAGAGACAAAAACACCATTTATTGATTACTGTCTGAAACAATACGAGGAACACAAAGACGATCTGGTTATCTCCAATGCAAATACCTGGTGGTGGTATGACAACTCTGTTGGTTATCTTTACCTGAATGATATGCATGGTGTTACGAAGTTTACGATATCAGCACCTTATATGTCTAATTTTGATGAAGTAAACCATTTCAATTCTTCTTCAGTTGTGTCTGGGTTTACGACAGATAGTGTTGTAAAAGGAGATACCAATAAGAAAGTGATACGAATCGGAAAGACGTCAGCTCAGTCAAGCAACAGTCCAAGTGTAACCGGAGCAAGAGCAGTCTCAGCAGGTGCTGCAAGTTTTATCAGTATCATTAAAAAGGGCGGCGAAACAAACGTATCCAAAAGTACGGCATCTGCTGCAAAGAACGATGCTAACGGAAGTTCTACATTCATGTTACAGTTTACATTTTCAAACTATGACATGGGAGAAGCATTAGAAGAAGGTCATTCCTGGTATACGAACTTTTTCGGAGCAGCAGGAACAGCAGAAGCATATGATTTTAATGTGAGACCATATGGCTATTTCGCAGGTGTTGATAAAAACGGAACAATTGCAAACTGGAACGTATCAAAAGCAAACGAATATTGGAATTCACATACAAACAGTGTTCCAGTTGGTAAAAAGTACACTGCAAGTCAAATCCCGCAAGCTGTCAACAATACAAAGAATCAGTATGTGAAAATGTGGCAGGGTGATGGGTTTAAATACAGCTGGGTTGATTTCTTCCAGAGTGATAAAGTATTACAAAACTACAATGAACTTACCTTTGTTGATGGTTCTGATTACAACAATAACGGAAATACAACAGAAACTCTAACAGAGCGGAATGTATTACAGACTTATATTAGACTGGAACCAGACAAATCCAGCGGATCTACACCTTATCCGGCAACAATCCGACGCAGCTCTCTTACAACCAGAAATATAGCATCCTCTGATAGTATGGATATCTGGTATTTCCCAGGCGGATGTAATTATACGGTTGCAAACGGACTCGGCGTCATTGCAAAATACGATGGTGAAAGTTATAGTACTGTAAAGAAGTTCATGAAAGATGTTGTTGGTATTAATTCGCCTTCAGAAGCTCAGATTGCACAATATTTTACACGAATTGATGCAAACGGAAATGGTAGCGGATTCAATACTTTTGTTTCCGGAAATAATGCAAAATATCTGCCACGATTCAGCGCTTCCGATTATTATAGTGCCCATAGATCACTGATCCAGTCATTTGAGCTCTATAAATTTGGAACCTGGGCATATAGATCCGTAAATGGACAGGGCACAAATGGTGGAAGTGGAGATAGTTATGGAAACACAGCACAATATGGAACGCCTGCATTGTTTACGAATGAATCTTCCTATGATGATAAGAAGAAAACGCTAACCGTCAGTGGTGAAACGTTTGGATTGACAACTTATGCAAAGTGGTCTGTTGGCGAAGACATTGTTGGAGAGACAGATATTCCAGAAATCCGCATTCAGACAACCGTTAACAGCATTAATGTATATCATACGGTAGCACTTGCAGATAAATGGTATGATGACCAGGATATCGTTAACAACTGGACGAATGCATCAAAATCAATTACCGGTAAAAGTGAACAGGTAATGTATGGTCAGACTTATACAGATAGCGGCGTTTATGCTCCGGCAATCACAAATTTCAAGGCTACTTCAGACAAACGTATTACAGTTGTGAAGCCAGATGGCAGTTCACAGATTTATGACAGTGCGACAAATATAACGCAATTAGTAAGCGAAGTACTAGCCGAACCAGGAATGAACGGAGCAACGGTCACAATAGAAACTCTGTATGATGCTGCGGGTCTTTCAACCTTATACGTAAGACCTACTCTTGGTAAATGGACCTATAATGGAGCAACCTATACAGAAGATAACCCAGCGATCATTACAAAACAGGTTGGAACACAAATTGGTATTCCAAACCCGGATATTAATACGATCAACTATGTAGCTTCTTTTGATGGCAATGGTGGAACTGCAAGTGAGACGTCAAAGAAGACAACACTAAGCTGGGATCACACTTGGACGTTACAGAAGGCAGACGAACAAGGAAATGCAATCGCTGGGTCACCGAATGGAACCAAACTCGACCAAAGTGGAGATACTTTTGATACTTCTGTGAACTATATGGATTACGGATCATGGCGTGGAACTAGTTGGTTTTCAGATTCCACAACACCTACAGATCGTGGCGGTGGTATTGATTATTGGTGGACAGGAGTTTTGAATAATGTACCAACCGGTAAGAAGTATTTTATGGGTGGCTTTTCAGGAGGAACTCCAAGAAGTAACATAGGTAAAGGTTGGCAAACGCTTAATTATAGCTATGATACATCAACATCCACAACATTGTATATGAGTTTACGTGCATCAAGTTACGTTTCAAATTTGTATAAAAGCGGCGATTATTATTACATTGATAAAGATTATGTAGGCGCTGGAACCGGACCATTCGGTATCTTTTCTGCGTACACCAAATATGGGTTTGCGTACAAATACGGATCCGTAGAAGGTGCAACCGACGTAATGTCTCCAAATATTTCCGGATCCACACTTATCACACTACCAACTGCTTCCAAACCAAATGCAACGTTCCTATATTGGAAACTGGCATACGACCCAGAACTTGACGCTTCTTATACAAGTAGAACGTATGCAGCAGGCGAAACAGTCGACATGGCTTCGTTTAAGAAAGATGTAACGTTTGTAGCTCAGTGGTCTGACAATGTATACACTTTGACTTTAGTCCGTGACGGAAAGGATGACCTGCAGCCTGCATGTACCGATGGAGATACCGTCGCTTATGTATCCGGAGGTCGGTACACAAAAACAGCACGCGGAACAACGATCACAAAAATTGCGGTACCAACAAAATATGGATACGAATTCCAGGGTTACAAACTTGGAAATCGAACAGTAATCAATGCGGATGGAACATTTGCGATAGAGGCCAGTGAATATACATCAGACGCAACCTTATATGCAGAATGGACGTTCAAGAAATATAAGATCACCCTTGATTACTGCATAACCAGTCTTGTTAACGAAGACACAGCAGACCCTTATATGATGGAATATTATGACAGATATTTCGAAGACAGCAAAGGCATTATGACCACAACCGTTGAGTACCCAAAAGTGAGAGGAAAGAATTTTGAAGGCTATTATACGGGTACAAATGGAACGGGTACAATGTTGATTGACGAATCCGGTAACATACTCGTAAACACGACCTATTTTGACGCCGATCAGACTTTGTATGCAAAATGGGGAAATGGAAATTACGGCGTACAACTTGAGTTTAATAATGGAAGAGACAGACGCATTACAATAGACAATGTGAATATCCCATATGGTGGAAAAGCAAATGTAGGTTTCAATGAGTTTGCATACATTCCGACGAAACCAGGATATACTTTTGCTGGCTGGTATGACAGGGCATCCGGCGGAAACCTCGTATATAATCCAAACACCGGTGCCAAACTAACAGGTTCTATCTATTGGGATCGCAACGGTAATTATCAGTATTATGATACAATGATATTGTATGCGCATTGGGTACAGAATACGTATCCGGTGTCTTATGATGGCAATGATGCGACATCCGGAACAATGAAAGACGATACTCATATTTATGATACAGAAAAACAGTTGTCAAAGAATCAATACGAAAGACATCAAGTTTTAGCATATGAAGATAGTGATAAAAAGTCATCTACAGTTATGATTCCAATTGCTTCTGATGAATGTGATCTTGAGTTCCAGGGATGGAATTCGAATATCAGAATTCCGAATGATTTACGGTTCAGTCAGTACGTAAGCTGTTTGATACCTAACACAAACCTTGGCAGCACTACATTTGAAATCGAAAGAAATGATGCAGGGCTTCCGATTACTTATACAGTTGATGACGAATCGATTGCAGATGTTAGGATCGATGGAGACCTGATCACAATTACTGGAAAGAAAACAGGAGTGACAACAATTACGTTACAAACCGGAATGGATGACACATATGAAATCACAAAGGTTACATATTATGTGATTGTACAGTAATGGGAACCGGAGTATAAGAAACAAAAAGAAAGAGGAAGATAACATTTTGAGAACCAGAGTGTTGTTTCCTCTTTTCTTGTTACCAAGTATTTCTCTGTACACGAAACGCCCATATTTAATGATAACAAAGAATGCGTAGAAAGGGTATTAACAATGGATACAATTTATAGAAAACAGAAATCGTTTCTGATTGTTTTGGCGTCGATTATTTTAATCGCTTTAGTGACACTGAAAGGTCCGCCGGAAGTACATGCGGAAACAAGACATTATAATGACGAAGAAACGGTAACAAATTTAACATCAATACAGGGAAACAAAGTAGATATGATTGCACAATGGAGTCAGGTATCAGTTACACTTCCGGAAGGTAAAAAGCCTGGATACAAATTTATTGCCTGGTATCAGGACCCAGAATGTACAAAATACATTGGAAAAGCAAACGATACTTATATTCCAGCAAAAGCAAACGAAACGTTGTATGCGAAATGGACTGCCATTGAATACACGCTGCATTTTGATACAAACTTAGATCACACAGAGACCGGAAGGTATGCGATCGGAGTTCCAACTGGGGATACATCAGATAAGAAGATATTCTTTGATGACCTATATGGAGAACTTCCAGAGATTGCGTTGGATGGATATGAGTTTTTAGGTTGGTATGATAAACCAGTCGGTGGAAATAAGATCAATAGTACGGATCGTTTCACACACTTAAATGATAACCAGACAGACGGAAGTGATATGACATTATACGCACACTGGAAAAACTTTATTCCGGCAAATGTGAAGATGTATGCGAAAAATGATAACGGGATTTATGTAACGTCTGCTGATCTGGCAAATGACGTTAGTGTGTCTGAATGGTCTGATACGGCATATACCTTGTGGGCTCAGGCGGAAGACATCGGAGATGGGATTGCAAATGCAACTGTGACAAGAGCAGATGCCTATAGTAATGCTGTATTCGACAGAACAACCTTCAGCAAAGTAACAAGACTTACAAAAGAAAACGCAACCTTTAAGTCTTACGGTGTAGAGGGAACAACAAGTATCTTTTTGACCGTATCGGATACAGAAGGAACGAAAACAGACCGAATTTTGGATGGATCTGTAAGTACGAAAAAGATGAACTTAAAAGTCGATACCACAGCACCAAAAGCGACAATGTCTGTTACCCTTGGAACACATGAGAACCCACTAAATACAGTAAGCACAAAAAACTGGCAGGATTGGGCTGTTTACGATTCTGTTGCATACGGAGCAAAAGTCACCATTACAATCAGTGACGAAAATGAGTATGCTGTTGGTGGTAAACAAGATGTTTCCGGAATCAGTCATGCATGGTTAACTGTGTTTGATACAGACAATCCGGACAACAAAACAGATATTGAACTCGTCGTTGATGGATCAAACAATGTATATACCTATGATTATGAAGACATTTTGAAGACGAATATCATGTTTCCGAATGTTATGAATCTAAGTTATGAACTCCATGTTGTGGATGTTGCTGGAAACGAAACGCCTGTGATTACAAAAACAACAGAGCGAAAACCAGAACTGTATTCGAAGGTTGAAAAACTAACAAGCGATGAACTTGGAGATCCATTATTGTTTAAAGCTGGATTCCGCGGACGTCTTTACATTTATACAACCGGATGGGTTGACACTTTGAGTCTCGAATGGCCGGATTGTATTGTAAAGAGTGGAGAATATGACGTCGCTCATGATGAACCAGGTATGATCTATAATGCGACTTTGATCACCAATGGTATGACGCAGGACATGACGCCTTCCAGTGATCCATTCGAGAGAATGCTGCAAGAGGCAGTATTAACGTCAGAGTACACAGACGATAACAATCCTAGCAGTAAAACGATCACAGTAGAAGCAGATGGAGAGAACACTGGGTTCACAAGATGTTATGTGTTCGATTTCTGGGTTCCGGTTTATATTGGACTTCCAGAAAATCCAGATCATATTGACATGGGAATCATAAATCAGATTACAACGAAAATCATAGCAAATAAGTACTTAATTCGTAGTTCTGCAGAATCTGTCACAACAGAAACGGTAACTTCAATGGGTACATTTGATATGAGACTTGGAGAAGGATCCATTATGGATGATTTCCATACTTCGATCATCAATTAGCAAAAAAGAGCTTTGAGAATTATCTCAGAGCCCTTTTTCTTTGTTATTTGGCTGTCCATATTTATAATCGAACTTGGAAATTCCTTGACGAGTTTCCTAGATTTTGAGCCTTATCAAGAACACACGAAGCTAAAGCTTCGCGGTGTGCTTGATTTGGAGAGTTGAGTATTACGAAGCTTAAGCTTCGGAGTTTTTACTCAATCTCTACATATAAAAATATAGAGACAAATACAAGAATTCAGAATACAAAACAATAGAAGGAGACAAAAATGCGAATGACTAAGTTTAAGACACAACATGAGTTGAAGAGAATATTATCTATGATCTTGGCAATGTGTTTTGTAATCATGACTGTTATTACAGATACTTCGATGACGGCACAAGCCGCAGTTAATACATGGTCATTTTCATATACAGGAGGAATCCAGCAATTTACAGCGCCAGAAACTGGAACTTACACAATTGATGCCTATGGTGCATCCGGTGGTGGGTGTTCAGATAAGGGCGGCTATTGGATTGGAACAAAAGGTGGATATGGTGGTCATGCCGCAGGATCTGTAACCCTAGTAAAGGGACAAACGATCTATATCGCTGTCGGAGGTCAAGGATCAATATCATCTAGTTCTGCGTCAGCAGCAGGTGGTTATAATGGCGGTGGTACAGGTTATTATGGTACTGGTTCCGGTGGTGGAGCGACATCAATTACGTTTGATAACTTAGGTACCCTATCTGCATTTAAAAATAAGAAAGATTCTGTTCTTTTAGTTGCTGGCGGCGGTGGTGGCACCGGTACGCTCGATTTTAGTGGTTCGCAAACAGGTAATGGAGGCGGACTGAACGGAACAGGAGCTGCCGGAGTTAAAAATGAGCATTCTAATGGTGGTACACAAACAGCCGGATACGCATTCGGACAGGGTCAGGATAGTAATAAAACTGCAATCGTCAGTCAACATACAAATGTTCAGGTTTATGGAAAACTTGGATATGGCGGCGCTGGTGGTGGCGGCTATTATGGCGGAACCTATGGAAATGCAGGTTATATTGGCGGTGGTGGCGGTTCCGGATATATTGCGTCGAAATTAAGTGGCGCCGCAACAGGGTTATCAAATCACATTGGAAACGGTAGTTGTAAGATCACGTACGAAGGAAATCCTTCTTATACACTTACAATTGATGTCAAAGATGGAGGAACATTAGCAAAAACAACATACTCCGGCACTTATGGAACAACGATTTCGTTACCAACTCCAAACTGCTATAGTGGGTATACTTTCGTCGAGTATGAAAAGAGCAATGAAACGTTGCTTGGTACACTAAATGGTATGAAATATACATTTGGATTTGGTGATGATACCATCAAAGCCGTTTACAGTGCCGACCTTGCAGTCGAAGCGAAATACAATTCGTTGTTATATAATGGAGAAGGCGGAATTCTCGTAAACATCAGCCAGAAGGATAGTATCGAGAAGACATTTCAGTTACAGTTATCATACGATGGTGTTAACTATTCGAATATTTCATCTGATAGTATCACACAGATAGAAGGCGGAACCACAACGAACTTCTATTATTCTGGTGGCATTCAGTCTTACACAGCTCCTGTTTCCGGATTTTACCAGTTAAAAGCTGTTGGTGCTGAAGGTGGAACGAAGCTATGGAAGTATTATCTGGTTACGAGTGGGGCTTACCCAGGTAACTGGTTCAATGGACAGCCGACAAACGAAGGTAGAGCTGGTGGTACATCAACTGGTTATATTTACCTGAATGCTGGAGAAACAATTTATATCTGTGTTGGTGGTCACGGACAGCCTGGTGAATGGATTGACAACAGAACAACAGGAGGAAATCCTGGTGCTGGTGGATATAACGGCGGCGGTTCCGGTGGTGGTGGAAAAGTGTATGATGGATATGGATCTCCAGGAAGTACAGCTCCTGGCGGTGGCGGAGCAACATCCATAACAAAAACAAATCGAGGTGTTTTATCAAATTTCGCCTCATATCAAAGTGAAGTAATTATGGTTGCCGGTGGATCAGGCGGTGTTTCTGGTAACAGCGCAGCAGGTGCCGGTGGTGGTACTGGTGAAAATAGTTCTACCGGTGGCGGAAGAGTTAATGGTGGAACCTTCGGACGAGGAGCAAACGGAGCGAATGCACCATATCGTAATCAGGCTGGTGTTTACTCAATCGGTGCCGGTGGCGGCGGTGGCTGGATCGGCGGTGGAGCCGGAGTTACAGGACCATCAGCAAATGGTGCCGGAGCAGGTGGTTCCGGATATATTGGTGGAACATTATCAAGTATGCCACGATCTACCGTTAATGGCGGAGCTTCTACGTATAATAAATATAATAACGCAGATGGATCAAAAGATGATGCAAATGGTTTTGCATCTGTAACATTTGCAACCCAGACTTTGAATCCGAATGTTTCACACACGATCAAGGCGACAGATAAAGCCGCACCGGATATACCAAGTAATTTACAAATCATTGACAGGACTAATAATCAGTTTGTGATAAGTTTTGAAGATACTGGTGATAACGGTACTGATTATTATGTGAGAGCAAACAGTTACAGTCAGAAAACAGGAGCTTTGCTTAAGACATCCAAAGGTTATAACATCAATGTTACAGCAGGTGTTGCAAAATATTTGTATGTTCTTGATACAAACAAGAATACAAAAATAACAACGGCAAACGGAAAAGGAACAACAGATACTAAAATTACGATTGCACAGGATGGTTCCGTACTTCGGTACCTGCATATTGCGACAATCGACAAGGTTGGAAATATTTCCGGAACCGCAACAATCGCAATCCCAAATACGACGACTTATACAGTAAACCATTATTTGGAACAATTAGATGGATCCTATAAATTTAAAGAAGCGGATACATTAACGGCAGCACTTGGTTCAAGTGTGACACCTGCAACGAAAAACTATGATGGATTTACAGCACCGGCATTACAAACAATGACTGTCGACCCATTAGGTCTTACCGTGATTGATTACTATTACACGAGAAACTCCTATACATTGACGCTTAAAAAGGGAGAAGGAATCACAAAAGTAACTGGTGGTGGAACATACAAATACGGAGAAAAAGTTAAAATCAATGCTAATGTCGCATCTAAATTTGTATGGTCAAAGTGGACTGGAACGAATATATCAACAACACAGCAATATGAATTTAACATGCCAGCGCAGAATGTAGTAGAAACAGCAAATGCGATATGTACAGAAACCGGAGGAACAAAATCAACAGACGTGTTAAACGTTGTGTGGTCCGAAGGTGGAATGTCACACGCAACCGAAACATCATTTAGTGAGGGAATTTATACATCGAATACGGTTGATGGTATCACAAATAAAGTATACGGACAACTTGCACTTGATAATAATACGGTAGCCGGTAAACTTCATGTAAATGTTGGCGATACGATTTATCTGTATGCACCATCTGCTGGTGTCGAATATACAGATACAATCGGATATGCCGGAGCTTATTCCTTCAGTGCTGCTGGTGGTAAGGGTGGAGATATCTCTGCATACGATAAAAATGTTGGATTCGGTAATGCTATTGGTGGTTATGGCTCAGCGATCACAAGTGCACCAATCTCATATGCTCCGAAAACATCTATTAAATACCAATTAGGATCAAACGGCAGTAATCAGTCTTTTGAAAACTATGAAACATGGTATTATTATTCCGAAGATGAGATTGCTGCAATTGTTGGTAGAGCAGGCGGAGCGACAAAGGATGCAGGTTTATATGGTTCTCACAACCATTCATTCTGTGCTTATACAGTAACTTCACAGGTTGGTACCGCATCTTATATCCAGGTATCAGGAAACAACTATATCGTAGCAGGTGGCGGAGCTCCTGGAGCTGTTGAATTTGCCGCTCAAGCACAACTTGGATATTACAAAGAAATTCAGAATGGAAACCATGCTGACATCACTCCAACATTGCCGCCTGGGTATATTTTCTACAATCCAGGGGCAACCTCAATGTCAACGAGATATCATGACTTTGTAAGCCCACATGTTAACGCAAACCGAATTGCCGGTCTTGCTGTAAAACAAGGACTTAACTCTAGTGTTGGTAATTTTGTGGTAGATATGTTCGCCGGATGGATCACGACAGGACCTGACAGTAAGATCAGTCCGATCTATCCTGGTTATTCTGGATGTGGATCCCGGGATGCAGATAACGTATTCACACCGAATAATGTCGTAGCAACAACGATTGATACTTCTTACACTGGAAGTCCTTATGTGAAACTGAAATGTAATGAAAAGATACTTACTGTGGTAGACCCAACAAGAGAAGGTTATGAATTTATCGGATGGGAATGTTCCACTGGTAGTTCCGTAGTATCGCATACAAATAATATTACGACGATCAAAGTTACAAAAAGCGGTTCTACGATCACAGCCAAATGGAAAAACTTAAATCCAGAAAACGTAAAACTGTATGCAGTAAACGGAACCAATTCTTATGTTGTTACTGATAAATCAGCATCTGACACAACGGTATCAACATGGGTAAACACACCATATACATTATATGCAGAAGCTACAGATTCTGGAGATGGTATCGGAAAAGCTGTTGTCACACGTGTCGATAATGGACGTAACGATGTATTTGATACAAAAACATATTCCGTTGCAGTTCCAGCACTCACACAGGATAATGCAACATTTAAACCATACAGTGTAGACGGAACGACTAGTGTTTATTTGACGGTTACAGACAAAGAAGGGGCGTCCAATGGCAGACCTCTAACAGGTTCAACAAGTACGAAGAAAATGAATTTAAAGGTCGATACAAAGGCGCCGACAGCAACGGTTTCTGTTTCTCTTGGTACTTATAGCAATCCTTTAAACAAAGATAGTACTAAAACATGGGAATGTTGGAACGTTTATAACTCTGCCGCATACGGAGCTAAGATATCTATCAATCTCAGTGACGAAAATGATGATGCTGCTGGTGGTAAACGAGATGTATCAGGACTTAATCGTGTTTGGTTGACTGTATATGACACCAATAATCCGGAAAACAAACAGGATATAGATCTTGCGGACGGTTTAAACGGAGCTTATACGTACAATTATAATACGGTTTTAAATATCAACAATATGTTTCCGAATGTTATGAACCTCACTTATGAAGTACACGCAACCGATATGGCTGGAAACGAAATGTCCGGAATCAAGACAACATCTGAACGGAAACCGGAAGTGTATTCAAAAGTAGAGAGATTAACACAGGATGACGATTTGAATGATTCTGTATTATTCAAAGCAGGTTATCGTGGTCGCCTTTACATTTATACAACCGGATGGGTTGATACCTTAAACCTCGAATGGCCAGATTGTATTGTAAAGAGTGGCGAATATGATGTGGCTCATGATGAACCAGGTATGATTTATAACGCAACATTGCTTACCAACGGAATGTATCAGGGAATGCAGTTATCAGATGACGGAACGACAAGATTACTGCAAGAAACAATTCTTAAAACAGAATACACCGATGAAAACAACCCAAGCAGTAAAGCGTTTTCGATTGACGCTGATGGCGAAAATACAGAGTTTGCAAGATGTTATGTATTCGATTTCTGGATTCCGGTTTATATTGGATTACCAGAGAATCCAGACCACATTAACATGGGAATCATAAATCAGATCAATACAAAAATTACCGCAAACAAATATCTTGTTAAGACATCAGCAGAATCCGTTACAACGGAAACTGTAACATCAATGGGTAGTTTTGATATTAAACTTGGAGAGGGATCAATAATGGATGACTTCCATTCTTCGATCATCAACTAAAGGAAACAGAGCTTTGAGAAAAATCTCAGGGCTCTTTTTCTTTGTCTGAAGCTTGCGCATATTTAGGATAACAAGACCGAATGAGAATAAGGAGAATTATTTTATGAGAAATACAAAAGGATTTGCATTAAGTCTCGTGTTCGCTATTATCGGAATCATTATGTTCATATTTTTCATTTCCACAGGGTTTCCGGCAATGGAACACGATGTAGAGGTATGTACAGAACCAGTTGAGGCTGTAGTTATTGAAAATATAAAGGAATACGTGTCAGACCACGAAGGTGGGAGCAAAACAGAATATAACCAGATCGTAGAATACACATATGGTAATACTTCAGTTAAGGCTACGCTTCTTCAGTATAAATCAGATCCAGTTCCAGAAGGATCTACGATTACGCTATGGGTTAATCCAGAAAAGCCAAGTCAATACATTAAAGATCGAAATATTGGTATAGAATCTTACGTCATACCAATTGCCTTTTCATCTGTGCTGATTTTGTTTGGAATTATTGGTATGAAATGCTGTGCAAGCGGAGTCGAAAAAGAGGACTAATTGTTAAGTAATCAAAAACATAGAAATATGAATACAAACATAGACAAGAGTGGACACGTTAAGTCTCTTGTCTATGGCTTAACAATAGGTTTCAAGCCTGAGTGACTGCTGCTGTCGAAAGATATGCTGCAGATAGGAACTACGTTGAGCAGTAAGGTAAAGACACACCTTTAGATGTAATCTTCAGTCTGAAGCTCTGTGAGTACAAACCAAGAAACAATGCTAATGTTCTGCATTGACAACAGGGAAATACATAACCTCTGCTCAACCTTGGCAAGAAGAAAAATTCTCCGAAAGGAAGGTGTCAGAAATGACAAGTTATGCTTTTGTGTTAGATGCTGATGGGAAACAATTAGCACCGACAAAGGAACAAAAAGCTTGGTTTCTTATTCGTAAGAAACGAGCAGCATTGGTCAGTAAATATCCAATGGTGATACAACTTAATAAAGAAATACCGGACGAAGAGATCTGCAAAGATGAAATCCGTTGCGGAATAGATGACGGTGGACTTCATGTAGGTATTGCATTGGTACAGAAATGTCAGACACAGAACAAAGTAGTTTTTAAAGGAACTATTGAGCAGCGTAATGATGTGAAACATCTTATGGATATCAGACGTGGATACAGGCGTTATCACCGTTATCACAAAAGATACAGACAAGCCAGATTTAATAACCGGAGTTCTTCCAAACAAAAAGGACGAATTGCTCCAAGTATTTTACAGAAACGGCAGGCTACCGTAAGAGTTATTAATCAGCTTAACAAGTGGATAAATATAACGGATTATTGGCTGGAAGATGTTGCTATTGATATTCGTGCTATGACAGATGGATATAAATCATACAAATGGGAATATCAAAAATCCAATAGACTGGATGAGAATATTCGTAAAGCAGTGATCTTACGAGATGGTTGTAAATGTATGGAGTGTGGAAAATCTAATTGTAAATTAGAAGTCCATCACATCAAACCTAGAAGATTGAAAGGTTCGAACACACTTGGTAATCTCATTACGTTATGTACAAAATGTCATCAGAAAACAAAAGGTGTAGAAGAATTATACATGGACAGATACTTCGCTTTGTTAAACTCTTCTGACGATAAGAATCTTAACTACGCACAGCACGTAATGATAGGTAAAAAATGGCTGCGAGAACAGTTATCAAGTTTGGGAATACTGCATTTGACAAATGGTGGGGATACCGCTAACAAACGTATTGACTGGGATATTACAAAATCACATTCCAATGATGCTATTTGTATAACAAATTTAAGACCAAACAAATGTGAAATTAAAGAGTGGACCATCAAGCCTATGCGAAGACAGAGTAAAGCAAAGACAGATAATGTTCTTGGAATTAAACATAGAGATTTTGTCGAGTATACCTTCAGAAACAGTGAAACGCACCGTGGATATGTAACAGCTTTATATCCAGAACAAAATGCTCTTAATTTTCAAAGTCCAACAAAACATTGCAAGAAAGTCAATGCGAGGAAATGTAAAGTGATTTGGAAATATTCTAAGATTTACTGGTTAGATAATGTGAGTTAATCACATTTGTCTATATTTAAACACAAATAACAATATTTTAATAAGAAGGACTTTTAATCTATGAAGAAAAACAAAGCGATTGCGTATTTAACTGCGTCGATTATTGGCGTCGCAACAATTAGATCAATCTTAAAATATAAGACAGACCGACAGAAAGAATTCACAGATTATGTGCTTAATATTTTAGAGGCGGATAAAGATGATGTTTTTGAATTCCTGATTTCGCTTCCGGATGATGAGTTTTCGTTTATTGTCTCCGTATATGATCGTCTTTCCAGGAGTCTATCATTAGAAAACGAAATACGGGAAGCAGTCGAATCGCCGCATGCACCAGGAAACAGAACAAGGAATGAGATTCTCAGTCTTATAATGAAACATTTGCGTAAAAGTGAAAGACAAAAGATGATATCGTTTCTGAACAATCATGCAAACGAGTTAGAAAACCTGTTTCGATACGGGCTTTTCAAGATCGATTCAAAGGATTTTTATGACTGGTTGGATTATTACGATGCAGCTGGAAAAACAGTAGATAAGAAACTGATCAAAAAGGTTGCTAAGATGTTAAATATTAAATTCAGTGATTATGAAATCGAACAAACGGAGGATGCATATGTTTCGTAAATTTTCGGGGGGGGGTAGCACGGTTGAACACAAGACGCTTTATAACTGCCCTGTTATGTCAAACGGTGCTACTTACTTCATTAGCCTTATTTCCGACAACGACAGCACAGGCTGCAACAACAGAATCAGTAACAATTAATCCAAACGGAGGTATTGCAACACAGATTGACGGATCAAGTATTACATCAAGTGTATCAAAATCACTTGGTAATATGATTGCAATTGGAGAAACAAAATCATTTGACACAAGTACACAAACTATAGATTTTACAGGTACTTATTCATTTGATGTACAGGGTGGTAAAGGCGGAAACGCTACAATGACGGGTGTCGGTACTGCTTATGGCGGAAACGGAACAAGAATTGTTTCAAAACCGATCACGATTAATAATGGAACGGTTATGACTTTTACAAAAGGCGCAGATTCACATGATATGACCAAACCTGCACTAGCTCAGTTTACGAGTGTGACAGGTGATCATCAATTTGGTGGCGTAGGAACTGATACATGGAACGGAACTAGTATTATTGATTGGTACCAGTCTGTTTTTGGTGATGGCGGAAATTGTTCCTCTGTTACATTTGCAAATCATGCAATATATGCAGCAGGCGGTGGAGCTGGGACCGTTTACCAATTTGCTTATGCAAAATTGCCAACGACATATCAGGGTTCTGGAGTTTTGAACGGAATTAATACATATATGGATGATACAGATCATACTTGGGAGTGCAACAGCATTGATTTTGATAAGAATTGGTGTGCCATGTACGGTGGCTCTTTTTCTGGTGGATCCGGACTATGGACGAACCAATATGGTCGTGGTGCAGGCGGTGGATACAAAAATGGTTCGTACGGAGGAGCTGGATCCAATGCATGCGCGAGCGGATCACCAGGACAAAACTATGTATTAGGTTTTGATGCTGAATATTCTGCACATATTGCGAAACAAGCCTACGTAAAGATGACTTGTCACAGCAAAACATTTACAATTGCAAATCCTGTAAGATCTGGATATTCTTTTTCTGGGTGGACCGTTGAGGGCGCTGGCGTTTCGTATACGAATAATGGAACATCATGCACATTCATAAAGAGTGCGCCCGGAAGTATGTCATTAAAAGCAAACTGGACAAGAAATAGCAACGGCACTGGATACAAGGCTATTATGGACCTAAATGATGGAACAAATACACCTGTTATCTTAAACAGTCCCGGTCTCTATTATGGAAATATGATCGACTGTGAATGGAATAAATACTGGAACTCCTTTACTTATACACCAGCTAGAACCGGATTCACGTTTGCAGGATGGTATGACAGTGCAACTGGAGGCAACCTTGTTTATAATCCAGCAAATGGAGCTATTGTCACTGGTAATAAATATTGGACAACAGAAATTGTGAATGGAATTGTTACGTATAAGTATCAATATAAAGGAAATATGACATTGTATGCGCATTGGACTCCGATTACTTATTATGTTTCTTATAACGGGAATGGTGCCGATCAAGGAGCCATGAATAATAGTACTCATAGTTATTATATCAGTCAGAAACTGTCTAAGAATCAGTATATAACATCGCGTACGATCGCATACAAAGATGGTATAAATAACTCGTCTTCGACAATGTTTGCAATCCCGGACACAAAGAAATTGGCGGATTTCCTTGGATGGAAGGCAAACGTTAAGAATACAAATCAGTGTATTTTGAATCAATATGTAACATCGCTTGGGAATGTCTCGATCAATGATTCCGGGACAGTCGTGATCGATATATCTGATATCGTGTCTCTTGGTTCAAATCGTGAAACATTAGTTTCACAAGAATCAAGAGACGTCAATCAAGCACACCACAAAGCTTTGGCTTCGCGTGCACTTGACTCCGAAAATGTTGGCGTCTATCAGATGCAGATCCTAAGTAAAACAGAAGGTACTGGCGCCACAATAAATGGGAATCGGATTACCGTAGACTGGAATGCTGCATCCTGTGACCCTAAAATCGATCTGCTCGTAACCGTAAAAGAGGACTCTGAGCATGAAGCCGCTTATGCGAGATATCAATTGTTTGGAAAACAAGCGGTTACCGTTACATTGGATTACAATACATATGGTACCGGAAGCGCTACGAAGATCGAATCATTTTTGAATACACAGTATGGTAATAGATTACCAACAGCGAAAGATGTGCACGTGTACAATAAATCGGATACATTTGTGTGTTGGACGACAGAGAGGAATAATATTAAGACTAAAGTTTCGCCAACAGACTACGTATCCGGACATATAACAAAACTATATGCATATTACGATCACGACACAACAGTTGAAACGCCATTGCAGATCTTTACTTATAATATCAACTACAATGAAAAGACGATTACGATCACAGGTCTGACAAATAAAGGACGCTCCTTGGAATATCTTGTAATTCCTGATTATTACTGGGTAAATGGAGAAAAGTTTGCAGTCACCGGGTTAAGTTGGACTTATGGAGGAACAAACAATCCCGCCGCCCCTAATACGGTACTCAAATATATGTATGTATCAGGAAAGACGGCAACGGTAACAATCGGAACCAGTATAGATGTGGAACGACCTGGAATTTATACATTATCGAACGGCGCTTTTGCTGGCTGTGTAAATTTGAAGTCCTGTTATTTCGGCGGCGAACTGTCTATCATTCCGGATGGCTGTTTTGAGAACTGCTTGTCATTAGAAAACGTATACATCGGAAACAAAGTCAGAAAGATACAAAAATATGCATTCTATAACTGTGTCGGATTAAGGAATTTATTGATTCCTGATAATGTGACAGACCTGACAGAAGGAATGGTTGTACATAATAAATCCGCACTCGGAAACACAAATGATCCAACCAGAAATAGTGCACTTTCTAATGTATATGTATCCCAAAATGCTGTAATCCGTGATGTCTCTGGAGAACAGAGAACTTATTCCTTGTGTCCTCATCAGGGATATAGTATCCATACCGTATTCTATAGTGGATGCTCGGAAGCTGTTATCAATTCGCATGCTGGCGGACATGCATGGTGGCGATATACGTTAAACAATGCATCCGAAACAAATACAGGATACATTGCTCCGTATGCACAAATGAGTGCTGCTGAATTTTATGCAAGGTTTTTAAACACAGCGGCATACAATGATATGCTTGCAGGCTTTCCAAACAGACCAACAAACGCATACGAATACGAATATATTAACAGATAACAGAAAAGAAGACTAACTGGAAACAGTTGGTCTTTCTTTGTTTTTGTGAGACGCATATTTATAAGAAGAAAACAAAGAAGGAGAATTTTTTAGCCATGACAAGGAAAACACAAGAGATTATACCAACGCCAGAATTCATTAATTTATACAAAGAATACGAAACAGTTTTACGAGATACTATGAATTCGAATCCGTATGCATACGAGAGTACGCAACCACAACAAGTAAGTAATAAGTTGCAGATTATCAGACTAAACCGAAACTATATTCAACACGAATCTGATCCAGATTTTGTAAAGATCAGCCGGGATCAGTATGAGTTTTTAAAACAGGTCATCAACCATGTAAAATTAACACAAGGGACAGCAAAAGACGGAATGATTTCGATTCGAAAATATCCTCATTTGTTTGATGATATGCGAGCCTCCGAAGCGGTGGAAGTGTTTGCGTGTACTGTAAAAGATCGAGTCCCAGTGCTTTGTCGGCAGTCAGGTCGTTTTCTTGGAACGTGCTCGGCTATGCAGTTATTAAAATATATCAATAATACCAGTATGAGCACGAAATTAATTCCACAAAGAGCGAGCAAATTGAAGTTGAAACTGGATGAAGCGCCGACGATCGAATCGGACTCACTTGTTTATGACCTAGAACGTGACCAATTATATGTCGTAACAAAGAACGAGAAGGTAGTAGGATTTCTCCCACTGTAGTCTCCGCACATATTTAGAATGTAATCAATTACACAAGAAGAAAGGAGATACTCTTTATGACATTGAAAGAAAGAATCGAGAACGAGAGAGAGGTGAACCGTCCAGTCGATGGTAAATTTACTAAGAAACCAAAAGACGCAAAGACGCTTCGCCAGTGGGTGCGCGAAGGAATGTGTCCAAAGGATGGAACAACTCTTCGTATGTATCAGATGAGTCACACACAGGGATATGGTTATTACATTACGGAGGATGTAAGACCAATGACGCCGGAAGAATTGGCGTCGTATAATAGCACTCCTTCAAAAGAGAAGTCAAAAAGTAAGAAACAGGAAATGGACGTTGTTTCTACGCTTCGAAAGAAAAAAGAGTGCTATATTGTGACGCCGGAAGAATGGGCGACAAAAGAGATCGTTGTCTTTGATGTCGAAACAACAGGATTTTATAACACAGACGAGATATTACAGATGTCTGCTGCCGACAACTATGGACATACATATGATCAGTATGTAAAACCATTAACACATTTTGCGTGGGATAAGGCGATGGCAGTCAATCATATCACACCTGAAATGGTAGACAATAGTCCGACTGTAGTTACATTAGCTCCGATCTGGCAGTCATTATTTGATCATGCTGACTACATTATTGGACACAATGTAAATTTCGATATCCGTATGATGAATAACATTGGCGTTGAGATCGATCCGGCAAAAGTGATTGATACATGTAAAATCCATAAAGTTCTGTGCCCGGATGCAGAGAACGACAAACTGGAAACAGCCGTTAGAAATCTTGCAAGCGAGAAGATCAAGGCTCAGTATGCAGATGGTGCTCACAGTGCGATTGTCGACGTATTGGCAACCTTGGATGTTTACCATACATTTTGTAAAATGATATGGGAACAGCAGTAGTAAACAGAAAAAGAGAACACTAGGCATCAGAAGTCTGGTGTTTTCTCTATTTTTGAAACAATTTGCAACCGTAACAAAGAAAAAGACAACTGCTATTTGCATAGTGGCTGTCTTTTTCATTTTGTTTACAATCTCTTGATTAATTCAAGAATGGAATCCAAGTCATCAGAACGCACTGAGAAATCGCACAATGATTCGTTTTTCAGTTCCTGCTCCATTGACAGCAGCTGCATGGTTGCCTGTTCGTATGTAGCATCACCTTTTCTGAAATCTAACAGAACGTTCTTAATCATTTCTTCCCGGCTTTGTCTGCAGAAAATGATAACAGTCGGAAACTCACGTTTTAAAGCAATTGCTCCACTGATATCAACGATTACGACTACGGATGTTCCGGCGTCCAATTTCTTTTTAATCTCATCTGCATCCAAAGTATACCGACGCCCAGCATAGGTAGTATCTGTGATTGAATTCTCAGGTCTTTTTACATCAGGTTTGTCAAGCTCAACAGAGTACACAAACTCTCTGTTCTTGTGAATGATTACTCCGTTTTTGGAATCATCAACCTGATCAGCAATAAGATCTTCCGCTAAAAGATGTTTGCCAGCTCCAGATGGACCAACGATTGCATATACGCATGGTTCTTCGATTTCCTTTGTGTCTGTCATCTGATGCATGATCTGGTTAACAAGAATCAGAAATTCATCAATAGTATTAACAGAAAGGACACCGGAAAGATTACGGTTCCATGGTCTGCGGATCAACACTGGATAAGTAGCAGACGCTTTCAAGATATTGTGTGGTGCATCATCTAAAAGAATATCCAATTTAATGAGATTCTTTGCAGCACCCATTAAAATGTGATCCTCTGGAAAGTCTGGGAACTCTTTTGCAATCTGATCTGCACGGACACCCATGAACTGTGGACTGACAGCAGTTACGATATAAACATCTGCGATCTCCATCAATTTTGAGACAAACTGTTTTGAAATCTCTGGCACTTTCTGCATCTGATAAGTCCGGATATCAGAATAGTAAGGGAATACCATTTTGGTTGCCGGTGATTTGTTCCCCCATTCTGTAATATCATCTAACGTAAACTCAGTTCCGTTTTCCATGTTACAAAGGGTAATTGCATTTGTTACGAATGGACATAAGGTATCGTCCCAGTCCAAACCTACTTTCAATAACTTCTTCATTTTAATTCCTCCTTGTTCTCCTTGTATTGTGTCTTTTGGTTTTTCTCATTCTAAATATGTGCGGAGGCAGAAGGTTGGAAAATGAATGGCTCCAAGGTGGTAATCGAAGTATGTTCTGCATTATTCGAAACCGATACAACTATATTCTTAGTTTAGTATCACGAGAACTTGTTTCGAGTGAACTGTACACCGCAAGGTGTGGTATCAAAACTTGCACTAGTGTTGTTATAGAATACTAACAAGAGGTTTCAAGGAAGCAATCGAAATATATTATACAGATTTTCGGAACTTAAAACCTAAGATTTAACAGCTAAACCTAAAACCTAAGACTCAATATCTTATCCCTTTTTGTTTGCAATCAATAGAACCCATATTTAAGGTATCAAAACAAATGATTCATTCAAGGAGGAAACAATAATGAGTAATGTATCTAAAAAAGTGAAAGCAACTGTAATCGTAACAAGAGATGAGATGGCATACATGGTGCAGCGTGTAGTTGCAAACATGGAAGAGAAAATGCTGTCACAGATCTTTTATGACAAAGCCTTAGAAGGTGTCAAAAAAGAAGTTAGCAGTATCGACGAAAACGGAATTGTCAACACAAACCGCTTTATCTCGATTCCGGTTACAGTCGTTGTAGAAAAAGAAGAAGCCGAAGCTGATATTACGGCTGCTAACATCACTTCTTTTTTAGCTTCCAGAATTTATGATTCGATTACAGAGTCATATAAGGTCGCTTCTGTATTGGTTGCTACTGAAAACTGTGAAAGCATTACAGGCGTAAACAGCGAAGGAAAGCTGGTTACGATTACAAAAGAGAAGAACGGTAATCAGTCTTTTGAGACAAGTATTAAAGCTTCTCTCTAAAATCGAAAAACGAATTGAGTCTGCCATTAAGGTAGGCTCTTTTTGTTTGCCTATGAAGGTATCCGACACTTGTGCAGCCCATATTTAAGATATCAAAACATACAACAAATACAAGGAGGATACAAAATGAACAGTATTTTTAATGTTGTTGAGGCAGGTCAGAAAGGTGATAACTCAGCAGTAGAAGCTTTATCAAGAATGGATTGGTTCCGGATGTGCGTGTCCGAACAACTCGATAACGTCTGGAAAACATATGGAGGCAAGATGTTTGCTGATGTATATGAAAACATGGATTATAATTATATCATGACTTTGTTATCATTTACGGTTGCAAAACAGGTTTGTATGCCATCAGAAGGTTACGATGTTCGTACACGTTTGGGAAATGACGCAGCTGATACATCCGTGAAGGCTTATGTACGGAAATACATAAGATCCGGTGTATTCAAAGGTGAATGGATGAAAGTTTTCTACTCTTACGCTTACGAGACACATCCAAGTATCGGAGAGAGTGTATCAACATTTAAGCGCAACATGAGTGTTTACACATGGTTCTTGTCCAATTCTGTAAGCAAAGCTGACATCGATAAGTCGGATGATGAAATTATCGCTTCTATGGATCTGAATGCGATTAACAAACGATACGCATCCGAAGACGAAGATAACCCAACGACACTTGGTAAAGTGCTGAATGAAATGAAAAAAGATCTTTCTACACTCAGAGCCTGGTTCACAAATCTTGGGGATATCTCTTATGCAGACGTCGATTACAGTTCACAGGATGTAGTTAACGCTTTTGTTGACGAAACGATTGTGAACACAGTCAAAGAACGTCTCGCAAAGTTATCCGAAAGACAGAGAAAATGTTATGTCAGCCATGTTGTTTACAAATGGTCTGGACCAAAAACCGCCGACGCACTTGGCATCTCAGAAGCATCAGTTCGAAGATATTCAAACCAGGCAAAGGATGCTATTATGGCGGACCTAGAACAGCTCATGCAGTAATCATTTGGAAAACAGTCTTGTTCACGTATATGTGGGTGGGCTGTTTTTCTGTTTCCATACTTTTTCAGAATGTTACTCTGACTTTCCTTATCCTCATCCTTATCCTCTTCCTCATCCTTAGAAAGTATTTCTTTGTAAATTGGTCACCCATATTTAGGATAACAACAAAAGAAAACCATGGTTATTTCCAGGTAGCGTATACCGCACATGACATTACTAACATCATTATGATTGTTATAGACCCTGGTTATTTCCGGGTTGCGTATACCTGGGCATTGGAAACCAGTCTCTGTAATAAAGTTTAACACAGTGTTTTGCTGTGTTTGTACTGTGAAGTTTAAAACCCTTACTCGTTCACTCGGGTGAGGGTTATCTTCTATTTATAATAGAAGATTTGAACACCGTTCCATCAATGTTACCCTCATCTTTGAAAGTATTAATCTGACAAACTTCCTCTTATCCTCTTCCTCTTTCTTTTCCTTAATTTTTCCTTTTCCTTAAAATGTATTCCTTTGTAATTTACTCATCCATATTTACTTTATAGCAGGATTTTAATACTGCGAATTACTTATAGAAAGGAAAACGAACATGGGTTTATTTAAGAAAAAGACAAACGAACCAGTTTCAAACGATATGGAACTGAATGATACAGTGAACGGTTCTATGGATACCGAATTGCAAGAATCTGACCAGTTTGCAGACGAAAAACTCGACCAGGAAATGGAAAACAATGTTGTCGAAGAAGATGATGAGATTTTCTTTGACGCATTAGATTACATGACAGCTCCGGAACGAAATTATCTTGCAAATATCCAAAGAGGAACGATGTCAAAAGAAAAGCTGTTTACAGAAATGAGAGCTTACTTTGAAGATATTGGATTAGAAAATGAAACAATCGAAGACGAACTTGAGAAGCTGGAGAAATACATCTGGGGCTATTACGTAATCGAGGACTTAATTAACGATGATAATATTTCAGATATCAAGATTTATGACGAGAATAATGTCCGCATCAAAATGTTTGGTAAACGATTCTCCGGGAACGTAAAATTTCGTGATGCAAACGACTACAGACGTTTCGTAGACATTGTTTGTTCCCGTAATAAGGTTAACTTATCTGATCTGGATGCGATTCAGATTTTTACTGACATTGACAGCAATGATAAATTCAGACTTCGTTTCAACTTAACGAGTTCAATTATCAACTGTAACAAGAAACCAGTCGTACATATCCGTAAGATCCCAAAACATAAGAAATCGCTCTATGATTTGGCTCATAATGTGGATATTGACGGAAATCCATACCCTATGTTTCCAGAAGAGTTGATCCCATTTCTGATCTGGATGGCAGAAGAATCCTCTGGTATTGAGTTTACCGGCAAAGGTGCATCCGGAAAAACAACATTGATGAATGGAATGCTGGATGTAATTCCAGAATATTGCTCTGGAGCTGTTATTCAGGAGTCCGACGAACTGTTCTCAGATCACCCTGATATGATGTATCAGCATGTAATCCAGAACAGAGGCGAATCCAAGATCAAATACACATTGAAAGATCTTGCAATCAATGGATTACTGACAGACCTTGATTATTTCATCATCAGTGAGATCAAAGGTGGAGAGGCTGCTTACTTTATGAACGCTGCATATACCGGACACAAATGCTGGTCCTCTGTGCACGGCGTTAGCTCAACAGAAGCCATGAATAAGTTAGCAGACTATGTAAAATACGAAACAGATTATGCTCGTGAAGATATTTTAAGAATGCTGCATTACATGCGTTTCGTTATCTTTATGAAAGACTACCGCATTGAAGAGATTTCTGAGGTTGTTGGATACAGTGAAGAGACACATGATCTTGTATACAGACCGGTATATAAACGTGGAGAATTCTTCAAAGATCCGAGAGAGAATTAGAATGAGGATTTTTGAGGATAAGGATGTTTAAGGATAAGAATGAGGATAAGGATAAGAAAAACAGTATATTCTGATCCTTGTACCTTTCTTACCTTAATCATGTCCACCTTTTTTAGAAACACAAAGAAAGGAATAGAAATATGTTTGAACTTATAAAAGACATGATTATAAACCTGTATCATTCCGAGCAACCGTACGTCTTATTGTTAAATGTTCTCGTATTTGTCGCACTGATTGTGTTTGTTCTCAGTCTGACAAAATACTGGAGCGATCACAACGTCATGCAGAAATTCATTGCAAAAGTGCGTGCGGATGCGAAAGAACAGGAACGGTTGCGTGAAGAAGAATACAGAAAGCAATTCGAAATGAACGGACGATTTGAGTCCAAAGACAAGATGTTAAAACTCAATCAGAAGTTGATTGATAGTGGACTTAAGGATAAGTTCCCAGAATTACAGCCTGAAACATTTTTGTTATCCTGTACGCTTGGTATCGGACTTGTTGTTATCACGATGGCTTTGCTTAATTTTCCGCCAATCGGAACACTCGCTACCGGACTTTTGTTGATTCTTATTATTGTGTTTGCGCTCGAAAGTCTGATTTCCGCAAATACAGCCCGCATCGAAGCAGAAACAATCAAGTTTGTGAACCTTCTTAAGAATAACAGTCATATGGGCGGATCAATTGGAGAAATCCTTGAACGAACGATTCCATATATTTCCGGTCCATTAAAGATCTCAGTAGAACGTTGTTTCTATGAAATCAGAACAACCGGAAACGTATCCGGAGCATTACAGAATCTGACAGATAGAACCAACTACAAGAAACTGAAAGAAATATTTGACGCACTTCGTGTTTGTAGTACACATAACGAGGATTACGAAAGTGTTATCAACGAGACAAATATCAGTGTGGAACAATATATTGCATTTCGAAAAGAAACAAGAGAGATCAAACAGAATAACCTAATCGAGATGATTGTAATGGGAGTTATCGGAGTTTTGATCATCTATATGATGAAAGGAATGCTTCCGGATATTGATGTCTGGTATTACGTTTTTAAGACAAATATCGGGTTGGCTTCGGTTACCGGTATGGCGATTATCTTGTTGATTGGAATTTACAGAGCAGTACGAAATGAAGAGTAGGCGAAAGGAGCATTAGAAGATGAATAACGCACAACTTATTATCACTATCATTAAGTGGATTCTGATCGTATTCATTATGATCGAAGCCTACACAGCGGTTTCCGTTATTTTTGATAAAAAGAACAAGATTTCGGTTATGGCAAAAGGAACCATTAATCTTGCGCTCGGAAAGAGTAACAGTATCTATCTGAATGCAGATAAGATCACCGCAGATATGTCAAAATACGGTGTTATGTATATGTTTCGTGACTATAATATGGATCCGTCAGCTTTTGTATCAGCAAAACTTGCATGCGCAGGAGGATTCGGACTTCTTGGATTCATGGCTGCACCGAATGAATGGATCCCGAAAATGATAGGAATCACGATCGGTCTTATCCTTGGTTTTATTGTTCCAGATATCTTTATTCGGATCAGTAACCGTCAGGATAATGACAAAATGATGACAGACATTCAAACAATTTACACAACTTTGAAAATTCACGCGAGAGCTGGCGTTTATGTAACCGACTCTTTGATCGAATGTCAGAGAAATATCGAAAACGGAAGACTGAAACAAGCTTTAAACGAAATGAATAACAACATTTTAGCAAGCAGAGTGACAATCGATGAAGCTGTAGACCAATTTAATGCCAGATTTTGTAACGAGCAGATTGATAACCTTTCTGTCGTAATCAAACAGGCGTTACATACAGGACGATCTGCAGATATGCTGGAAGATATTTCAAAACAGATTGATACAAACAACTTCGTACACAGAATGAAAGTGAAAGATCGGATCAAAAGAGAGTCTGCTTTTATCCAGGTAGCATTTTTCACTTTGATCACAGTGGTTCTTTTGTACTTAGTTGTTATGGAACTTATGCAGGGTCTTTCTGGAATGTAAAAAATGTATTCCTTTGCATAAGAGTTACACATATTTAAACGTATACAACAGGAACTAAGTTTCTTATTAGAACAGATCAGTTAGAAACCGGTTTCTGATGTAGATATATCGTGCCAGAAAAGAGCCTAATGCTTTCTTTTTCTGGGACAAGAACTAATAAACACCATAGAAGGAGAGATAAAATCATGGTAAGAAAACTCGACAAAGCAATCATCAACGCAAAGGTATTTGCAACACACACACTGGATAATATGAAGAGAAAAGTATCCGGAGACGAGACACTGATCATCAAGATCATGCTTATGGTTATCGCAGTCGCACTTGTAATCATCTTCAGAGACACATTACAGACCATCATCAAAAACCTGCTCACTGGCGATAATGGTTTGGAAAAGAAGATCAATGCAATGTATCAGACCACAACGCAGACTCCGTAATCGTCTGTAAGAAAGTAGGGATATCATATGCATACAGTACAAAGACTTAAGAACAAACTTCATAAGAAAAAGCACGGTATGCTCGATGACTTTCTTCCCATCATGGTCTTTATTCTTTTGTTAACGGTTTTATTGTTTACCTTTGTGGAATTCAATGGAGCTGTTAACAAAAAGACTGAAGTCAACCAGGTAGCAAGACGTTATATCTTGAAAATGGAACAAACCGGATATGCAACACCATCTATTCAGAATGCGATCGTTCAGGAGTTAAATGACCTTGGATACGCAGGAGATACAGCGGGAGCTCCGGTTACGACACAGAACATTACAGACAATACGACAAAAGCACATCAGGGTTATGGTAGTGATATCTGTTTGGAATTTGTAGTTTACACCACAAATACATGGCTTTCTACAGATCCTGAGTTTGATCTGTTTTCTCCTAAGTTTGAGGAAAGCGAATATGTTCCGATTACGATCAAGTATTACAGTACATCAAAAGAATAAGAGGGAGGGATTACTGTGAAACAAGAACGTTTACGACATAAAAAACGATTATTCAAACAGAAGAAAAACGGAAGCAGTGTATACATCTATATTCCGATCGTCTTTTTGCTTGTATGGGTGTTGATCTATGTATCTGTATACATTCGTGCTGCAGATACCTTATATGAAAACTATAAGACTTCGATCGATAATGCAAACCTGTCTGTAACAATTGCAAACAGTGATGTGTTACTGCATGATGGACGCCTTGGTATTGTAGCCCTGTCTGATGATGGTTCCGTTACAGAAATGAACGCGAAAGAGAAAGCAAAAGTTGGAAAACTCTTTGAAAGTTACGAAAAAGTACTTCAAAGTAATGTTGGTCTCGATGAATCGTTCACTTTTAAAGGCGGAACCTGTGGATGGGCTGGAGATATGCTGGCGTCAGGAACAGCTGTGATCGATACGTTTGTAATCTACGACATTGCGCCGGATGACACGGTTTATTCTTACGAGATCAGTGCAGTGGAATCCTATAAGACTGCTTCCGAAATACAGACAAAGATTAAGAAACGAGTCGCCGGAAGCGTCACAAGGGATTCGAATGGAGATGTTAATAGTACGACAGCAAAAACACCGGAAAATACACTGGTAACTGATTGTACCGTTTACAGTAAAGTATCATTTCCTGTAAAAGCATCCAGTATTGCAAACTTAAGTGATGGGAATATGGAAGGAATCGATGCAGATTCAAAAGATTACCTTGAGGGTAAAATGAGAGTGAGCACATCCTCGACAACAAGTTTAAAGACCAGTGATGCGTTTAAAGATTTAAACGGAAACGGCTGGTTCCAGTAAAGAAACTTATTAACAAATAAACACATTGAATTGGAGATATTAATTATGGCATTCAATAAAGGACGAGAAAGCAAACGCAGATCGGATCAAGAACAGCGTAATAAGAGCAAATTCGATTCTAAGTCGATTACAAGAATTGTGATTTCCTTATTCGTTGCCATTGTTGCAGGTTTTGGAGTAACATCTTATGAATCCTATCTGTTATCAGATAAAAATGTAACATCTGTGGTTATCGCTGCTGCAGATATCAAAGAAGGAACATTGATCGATGATACAAATGTGAACGAATATTTCAAAATGAAAGACGTAAACAGTTCATTGGTTACAGACAGTACATTGAAAAACCTTGATGGTATTACCGGAAAAGCTTCCGTTAATATTTCAAAAGGCGAAATCGTAACAACACAGCGGTTTACAGACACAAGCAGTGAGAAAGATAAGTTCGAAAACCCGGTTATGCTTACCTATACGGTATCAGAACCTACATATGCAGTCGGCGGTTCCATTCGTGAAGGCGATATTGTTGATATTATGGAAACAATCACAAAGGATGAGGTTAAGTCCTCAAAACTGCTTGTTAAAGACGCATATGTATTAACTGCATGGGATAGTAGCGGAAATGTAATCTCACGTGATGACACAACATCAGCAGCTGTCACATTTACGGTATATGTTGAGAGATCAGATGAAGAATATTACAATCCAAAGAATCATGACAATATCAGCATAACAAAGGTTGTTCAGCAGTAAGACACATAACGGGGGTATGAGTTATGTTTGGAACTATATTATGTCTCGTTATATTTGGTATTGTATTTACCCTGTTCGGAAAAATGTCACTGAATGATCCTGATTTTAAGGATATTTCAGTGACGAAATCCGATAAGATATGGTTTGGTATTTATCTGGCAGTATTCGCTGTGATCATCATAAAGCTGCCGATATATTCGAAACTATATGCCAGTATCGCACTTCCAATGTTATTGATCTCAGCATATACAGATAAGAAATCGAAACTATTGTATAACTCAGTATTTTATTCCCTTGCCCCGTTATCTGTAATACTAGAAACGGCACAAGCAGGTCGTTTATCATTACAAACATTATCCATAATTATCTTTGTTGTAATCTTAGAATTATTTGGAATGTATGGAAACGGAGATAAAGGAATGGCTGTTGTATGTGGCTGTACATGGTATCTGATGAGACCGGAATACGGAAGCGTAGACTGTATGTTAGCAGAATGTGTCATGCTTCTTGTAGCGGAAGTTCTGTTTTATCTAAGAGCGATCATAGAAAAGAATCTGGACGGTCCTCTAAAATTAAAGGAATCCCGTCCGCTAGGTCCTGATTTATTGTTTGCGACCACACTAGTACTAATTGGAGGAACTGTAATATGAGCAAACTGAGAATACGTATCAACAACAAAGATATCTTAAAAACATTACCGAATGGTTTCTGTCCAGGAATCGCTCATAGACGTGTGCGGTTTGGGATTGCAGATGATATAGAACTCATGGAACTGTACCCAGATGGGACTACAGATGAGTTTATCGGATTTATGGATCCATTGAAAGACGGCGTCTATATGTTCGGGATCGACCGATGTTGTACAACTGGAATGCGAGTAGGAACGATCCAAGTACTCGACGCAAATAATCCAAAGGACTTAGCATTATATCGAAAAGCACTGGAACAGGACTATGGTTTTGCTTCAGATGACTATACAATTATTAACAAATAAGGAGAATAAGAACATGAAAACAGGAACAGTAAAATGGTTCAATCGCAAAAAAGGCTACGGATTCATCGTGGCGGAAGACGGAAGTGATGTATTCGTACATTACAGCGCAATCAACATGGAAGGCTTTAAAGTCTTAAACACAGGTGAAAAGGTTACATACGAGGAAAGCAGAGATGCGAACGATCGTGTGGTTGCAACAAATGTAACAAAAGCAGAGTAACCTATACAACAGGAAAAGAGGCATGCGTCGGCAACGATGTATGTCTCTTTTTGTCGTATAAGAAAAGTATACAAATCAACAATGATGTGGTATTCTATGACATGATGGTTAAAATTGGAAAATATTGGAAACAGAAATGGAGGATCATGTTATGAGACGACAATTTTCGTGGCCAACAAGAACATGGAATAAAGATGAGATTGCGAATCTTTTAGCAATGTTTTATCCAAAATCCAAGAAATATAACGAATATATGGAAACTGTAGACGTATTACATAAGAATGATATGATGCAGGCGGATCTGTTTTCCGCAATCAATAAAATGAGAACGAAAGATCCGGAACCTGAATTTCTAACCATAGATTACACAATATTTCGAGGTCCAATGCAGCAAAGAGTATCTGGTCCATGTAGCGGACTCGGGCAATTACTTGTTAAATCAAGAACCCGCATGCAGTTTATCGGGCTTGATGAAGTCCAGTACATTGCACCACGTCCTTATGGGGATGTCCGAGTAGTAGACGAAATACTCGCGCTCGCAATCCATTTAAACCTTATTGCTTATGACGAATTGAATGATACCTTATTTTTAACAGAACAAGGAGAAAGCGCAGTTATAAACAAAGGTTCTTTGAATTCAGAATGGTGGCGGCGTACGCTTCTTTCGAATCCCATTGTGAGATATGTTTTGAGTCTGATAAAAAACGGATTCGAAAACAACGACGACAAATATACTTCCATGATCGAGATTGCAGAACAGTTTGGGTTTTATGATGAGATATATTATAATCCAGAAACATACATTGGCAGACTTTATTCAGAAGAGACTTTCGATTACACTTATATAGATAGCAATCTTACTGAAATGGATACAGTGTCCACTAATTACCTACCCAATGTATTACAAGCAATTGAAAAAGAAGGTCTTATTTTCTCAAATAAAATCGAAAGAAGAGATACCAGAATACCACAAGTATTTACGCATACGTTATTTTGTTATACCATCACCGATTACGGACTTGAATTATTCAATAAGAATGATAAATTAAGTGTTTCCATGTGGCTTGTAGCAAACGGAGCAGGTAGACAGGAGGATATCGAAAGAAGAATCATGCTATTGTCGTTACTGACACATCCGGCAGCCGAAAAGATTGGTGGTCTAAGTTTAGACATAATATGCCATTTCTTTCAGGAAGGATCACAGAAAGAGAATGATGTTGATAAACTGACGGTTTTGCTGGATATTATAGGAATCAGCAGACTTGGGATCCCTGTTTGTTATCAACCTTGGGGAGAAGAAAAATGGAATACACTTGGGATAAATACAATTAATGAGATACAGACGGAATACTCGAACTGTTTACTATTTTACATTCCAATAAAAGTGACAGGCGATTCTTATCTGAATCCAACAAAAGCAGTCGGTTTGTCTGTCACGAAAAAGGAGTTTTGCAAACTACTTCACGAACAATACCAATATCTTTCTCTTGTAGATTACTGGCAGTATCTGCTCCATGAACCAAATTTTCATCGCACTTACGAGTACATGAGATTCAACAAACTGATTGCAGATTTCATTTACCATAACAGCATAGATGTGTTTTATGTGTTATGTTCTCGTGATATTTTTGCAATGGATGAGAGAACGATCGAGATCGAAACAAATCCGTTTCCGATAATGCCGTTACTGGCTCGTTTTGGATCATTAACAAAGGATCTATATATATTGGATACTTCAGCTTTGTTTTACAATAAAGAGAATCCAGAAAATCAATATATCATGATTGATGAACCGGAAATCAATCTTCATGATGCAGTTAAATCTTATCTGATGTCGAAAATAAATGAAAGCGACCTGAATCGAAAAGAAATAAGGAATACAGGTTCCACTAAATTTGAGTACATGACAGAGGTGATCGAGAATATGACACATTTTGTCGTAAATGATGACACCTTTCCGTTAGATATACGTAGAATCAAATACACAGTTTTATATCACGGAGACGAAACGGATAGAAAACGTATAGAAGAAGCATATCAAGTTATGGTTTATAACGTTCCGGTACTTAAAAATGCAGACTTTTACTATGAAAAATGGTATGATTTTGTAAATAATACAACAGAAAAGAAACACGATGCGATAAGGCGGTAATAGAAATATGGCAATTGACAAAGAGAGACATGATAAAGGGGAACGCGATTTCTTATACATTGTAGGAGCAAAACTAAATGAAAGCAGAAGAAAGAAGAAATTAAAGCAGCACGATGTGGTTTCTATGCTGGAAGAGAAATATCAGTACAAAACATCAGCCCAGCATATTTCAGATCTCGAAAATGGCAACGGAAGCCTGAAACTATATGAGGCTGCCATTTTATGTAGCATTTATGAGATATCGATTGAAGAAATCCTTAGAGATTGCAAAAGAGAGTATGCGAAGGGATTGCTACCGTCTTATAATCGTCAGAGAAAACCAAACATGACGAAAGACGAGCTGGAAAAGCTGGCAGACAAGCTGGAAAAAGAGTTCCGAGAAATCTGTGATTTATTACGATAGAGGGAGACGCATTGTTGCGTTTCCTTTTTTTAAACTCAATAATCCACATATGTTGTTAATAATATTGCATACAATAACATCTGTTATCTATGCGAATGAACCCTATTGCATAGCGCATTGAAAAGTGATATTGTAACATCATCAAAGAGAAAGCAACTCGCAAATAAACACCGAAATGTTTTAAAGTCCATTCGGACAACCTCATAGACATTCGTCTCTAAAGTTTCTGTTGCCAGCAGATCGTCTCCAGCATTTCGGTGCCGCTTTCTTCGTTTCCCATCTGACGGGATACACAAATCGGACAACAAATTGAAGGACTAAAAAAAATGAATTTAATAGAAAAGGAAACTCGCAAACGGCACCAGATCATTTGCTCCATCTTAAGTCGGCTCCGACATATGCGTTTACAGACATTCGTCTCCATTTCTTATGCTGCCAGTATTCGTAAACAATCTCCGGGAGTAAATAAGAGCCGGTTTCCTTTTCTAAAAACACAAGAGTAAACAAACAATTATTTTCAAACATTCAAGCAATCGAAAACGGAACCTTTTGTTCCAGTTCAATCACGTATCAGTGACAATTATCAAAACAAGGAAGTAAACAAATTAAGTAAATTAACATTTTTGAACTAGTTCAATTCTAAGAAACATATTTTCACAACACACGAGCAATCTAAATGTCGCAATTCAACGACAAATACCAACTAATTAGTAAACAACAATAATAAAACAACACATTTGTGTAAACAATAAGTCTTTTTCATTTTGTCAACAGTACTACAACTATAGTACTCATCTATGAAACTCAATCCGTTTGTCACGGACAAAACCCATATTTAGGTTAACAAATTAACACATCCAAGGAGGGTAAAAATATGAATGATGTACCAAATCCAGTGACTAAAGATACTGGAACATTAGGAACCATGACGTCGCAGGATGTCAAGCGTCTGTTATCGATCAAAATGCCTGGCAGAGAGTCAGAATTCAAAGACTGGCAGCAGTATAATGAGCAGCAGTATACAGTCTTATTGATCGTGAGTGCGACAGAGGAAGAAAAGAAGGAAGCGATGTCTAACCTTCTCAATGCCAATAAACCTCTTTTTACGAAAAGAGCCCGCAAAGAGAAACTTATGAGCTGTGGTCTCGATTTCGAGGACATCATCCAGATCGAAATGTTAAATTTCATCGAAGCGATCAACAAGGCAATCGAGGAAGGAATTACAAGCTTTCCGTTTGAACACGCATTCGATAAATATGGCAGTAAAAGGCGTATCTGGGAAGGTTATGCTCCGTGTGGCGTTAAGTTGTCATACTCAACGAAAAAGCGTCAAGTCGCCGACAACACATACAATATGCAGCGCGTAACATTCGTCGAAGAAGGAACCGAAGTCATATCGACAGGAAACCGGGTCGAAAAAGAAAACAGCAGAAAATGCGAAATGCTGGATTCGGAATTGTTTGGCAGCGTATGGAAAGATGAGCTTCACAGCGGTCTCGAAGCAGTCATTGATGGTTTGTCTGATTTTGAATTGGGACTCCTCTTAGGGATCGTAAACAAACTGTCAAACGTCAAGATTGCGGAAAATCTTGGAGTCTCAGAATCAACTGTGCGACGCTACATACCAAAGATGATGGCAAAAGCTCAGACGATCGCGAAAAACAATGGGCTGGATGCCTATATCTCAGATCTCTATAAGTAGAAAAAGAAGGGTCAGTTCTGTAAAACTGGCTCTTTTTTTGTATTCCTTTGTTTGCTCGAGAGCCATATTTAGGATAACCAAGTGGGCGGTCAATTATTTCATAAACAGAACCTCTCACAAAACAGAAGTAAACGCAAATTGGGAGTACAAAAACGATGGCACTAAATATTGGCGTATTCACATTAATGAGTGATGTTGACTGTGTACCAGTTGCTACTCATATTGCAAATTTCATAGCGGACGGTGACCACTCCGTCGCATTAAAAGAATCGATTACGAAAGAAAACTTATTTGAGACAGCAAAAGCGAACTTTGAAGAGAACGGAACTTTTGTAGTCAATAGCGTCCGGTATTATCCAAATGACTACGAAGGAGAGATCACAGAAGATACGATCGTTACCATATTCGGTGAAGTTGGATTCCTGCAGGAATTTGATGACAGTTTTACAAAACTGTACTTAGTCTGCAAAGGTCGTCTCGAAAACAAGACGATCATTGACCAATTCCTTGTTGAGATGCCTCAGTCAGTAAAGAACAAGATTGAAGTCATCCTTCTTGGAGCATCAAAAGAGGAATTGTCCGGATTCTTGACAACTTACAGAAGTACAAACATATCAGAATATCACAGCAATGTGTGCCCTTATCCGCTTTCTTTGAGAGTCACAAGTATTTATGCGGAATTGGGATTAAAACGTCCTGTTTACCATAAAGACTGGGTTTATGAAGAAGTTACATATCACTACGTTCCAGAACCGGAAAAGCAGAGTCTGTTCAGTCGGTTTGGATTTGGTAACAAGAAAAAGAAGAAAACTAAAGATACCGAGCAACAGATTGAGGGTGAGGATCAGGACAAGAAAGAAGAACCGATTGTTTCTGATATACAAGTTCATGAGAAAAAAGTCGTTTCTGATGCAAATGAGTTCGCAGAAACATGGGAAATGGTAGATGTTCCGGCTCCTGAAATTAAGGAAACAAATAAGGAAGATGTAATTGAGGAAAAGAAAAAGGATGAGGAGAAAGCTGTTTGTCAGGATAGTAAGGATAAGAAGAATACAGAACCTGAGAAGCATGAACAGGCATCAGAAAACAAGAAAAATCCTCCAAAAGAAAAGGCTCCGAAAAAAGAGAAGCCTAAGAAAGAGAAACCGGAGAAGCCTAAAAAAGAGAAACCTGAAAAACCTAAAAAGGAAAAGCCAAAACTGGAGTTCTTCAAGAAAAAGGATGAGGATAAGACAAAGATAGATCCGGTCCCGCGACCTATTCCGGTTCCAGCACCAGTTCCGGTTCCAGAGCCAGTTCCGGTTCCACAGCCTATTCCGATTCCAGAGCCAGTTCCGGTTCCGCAGCCAGTTCCAAAACAAGTTTCAATACCGGAACCAAAACAGGAGGAACCGCCAAAACCGGAACCAAAAGTAGAGGAACCGACAACAGCAGTATCTGAAGTAAAGTCAAACAAACCGGAACCACAAAAGAAACCATCATTGTTTGGCAGGCGGAGAGAAAAAGAAATTCCTCATCTTAGCCGTCTGAATGTATTTGTAAGTGGAATTGATCACAGTGTCGGCACTAGTTATGTAGCCGGATCATTAGCTTCCGCAATTACAGATATCTATGACGTAGACGTCTGGTTTGACCATAAGGGTATGTGCTCGATACCGGATAACTATATGGTTCATGAAGTCACAGACGAAGTTGACCGATTTAATGCATTTAAAAGCGGAATTATTGTGCAGGACAAAGGCGTGTACAACGAATTGAGCATCATGGACAGAAACGAAATGATGCACGCAGACATGAATATCATGGTCAGCACAGCAGAAGAGATGGATTTACAAAAGATTGCACAATTTATCGGACTCCAGGGAAAGCTGATCCAGAATTGGATGTTCGTGTTCAATCATGTTCTCGATCATCAGAAGCATGTCCTGGAATCTGCAATGAAGGACTACGCATACATTATCATCCCGTTCCATGACAATGCAGAAGTTCCGGAAGAATTGCTTGCGGAATGGAAGGATGCAATTGATTACTTTACAAAATAACAGATTTCGGACCTGAAATCTGACGAGTTTTCGGGTCCGTGAGCCTTGTTATTTATAGATATTTACAAAGAAAGGAAACTATTTTCATGGGAAAGAAAATCATTATAGCTGAGAAACCCTCAGTTGCAAGAACATACGCCAATGTTCTCGGCGTTTCCGGAAGAAAAGACGGATATATAGAGAACGACGAATGGATCGTAACTTGGTGTGTCGGACATCTGGTGACATTGAGTTATCCAGAGGTTTATGATGCGTCTTTAAAACAATGGAGTATGGATACCCTTCCATTTTTACCTGATCAGTATAAATACGAAGTGATCAAAGATGTTGCAGCTCAGTTCCGTGTGATCAAGATTTTATACAACAGACCTGACATTGACGCTATTTACTATGCCGGTGACTCTGCTCGTGAAGGTATTTACATTCAGGCACTTATCCGCCAGGAAGCAGGTCATAATCCAAATGCGAAAGAATTTGTTGTGTGGATTGATTCTCAGACAGAATCCGAAATCTTACGAGGTATCAGAGAAGCAAAGCCAATCTCTGCTTATCAGAATCTGATTGACAGTGGTTATATGAGAGCAATCGAAGACTACGCGCTCGGAATCAATGTATCCAGAGCTTATGCATTAAAATACCGCTCATTGTTATCACGTGATACAAAAGTATCCGTTGGTCGTGTCGTGACATGTGTCCTTGGCATGATCGTAAGAAGAGAGCGAGAAATATTAAACTTTGTACCGCAGAAGTTCTACAAGGTCCAGTCTCATATCATGAGTGATGGAGATGACATTGTGGCGACCTGGAAAGCGGATCCGGAGTTTATGAAACGAAATGAATCTTTGATGTACTCGGATCAGGGATTTAAACGCCGCCAGGATGCGGAAACACTGATCGCAAACCTGACTGGTAATCTCAAAATGGAAGACATCAGTACAAAGGAAGAAAAGAAGTTTGCACCACTTTTGTATAACCTTGCAGAGTTACAGGCAACTTGTTCTAAAGTATTACATATTTCTCCGGATGAAACGCTTGAGATTGCACAGTCTTTGTATGAAAAGAAAGTTACTACTTATCCTCGTACAGATGCCAGAGTGTTATCCAGCGCTATTGCGGACGAAATTGATGTAAACCTTAGTGGGTTATTGCGTTATCAACCGACAGCTGCATTTGTGAATGATATTTTACATAGTGGCAGATATCAGGGAGTCGCTAATAGTAAATACACAGATGACTCCAAAGTAACAGACCACTATGCAATCATTCCGACAGGACAGCAGGTAAGCTTATCTGGCAACGAAGCAATCGTTTACGATTTAATCGTCCGCAGATTTGTCAGCATCTTTATGGATCCAGCTGTTTATAAGAAGTTATCAATCACAGAAGTTACCACAGATGGAAAATTCAGATTTTACGCAAGCGGATCGACTCTGGTATCTCCGGGATTCCTTGAATGTGTCGGTATTCCGCAGTCCAACAGTAGCTTACCAAATGGAGTAAATTCACTTGTAAAAGGAAACGATTATCCAGCAACCTATAACATTGCGGAAGGGGAAACAAAACCACCTGCACGCTATACATCCGGTTCTATCGTACTTGCAATGGAAAATGCAGGTAACCTGATAGAGGATGAAGAATTACGTGCACAGATTAAGGGTGCTGGTATCGGAACTTCTGCAACGCGTGCTGCAACGATCAAAAAGCTTGTTACAAATAACTACATTGCTCTAAATAAGAAAACGCAGGTATTGACTCCGGAACCATTAGGGTTTGCTATTTTCGATATCGTAGAATCAACAATTCCAGAGCTTTTGATTCCGGAAATGACAGCAAAATGGGAACAGGCTCTTGAAAATATCGCAAACGGACAGGTTAAAGCGAATGATTTCAACGTGGCGATGAATCAGATGATTACAACCTATGTAAACATGCTGAAAAACGCAACAATCACACCGGAATTACAGGGTAAGATTGCAAAAGATGGTGTCGTTGCAGGTAGTTCTGATGGGTCGGCGCCGAAACCAAAGGCTTTAAAAGCATCAGACGTCGCAACTTATTTATCCGTACCGTTTGACGACAAAGACGAAGCTAAAAGATTAGGCGCCAGATTTGATGGACAGAAGAAATGCTGGTATGTTCCAGCTGGTACCGATTTAAGTGCGTTCTCAAAATGGATGTCAAGCAGTGGTGCCGTAAAGTCCATTAAGAAACTGTATTTGAATGTTCCATTTGATGACAAAGACAAAGCTAAAAGTCTCGGAGCCCGATGGGATGGAGACAAAAAGAAATGGTACATCATGAGTAACGTCAACACCGATCCGTTTAAGCAGTGGATGAGTTAAGGATAATTAAGGATAATTAAGGATAAGGATGAGGATGAGAACAAAAACATCTGACTCCTCTTCCTTTTTTCTTGTGTTTTCCTGACGAGTTTTCGAATTTGTGAGCCTTATTGTTAGTAAAAAGAAAGAAAGGAAAACTATATACAATTTAAAACGAATACAACTGAATAATACAATTGAATACGGATAATTGAATATAGAGACTGGTGGACGGAAAAGAAAACGACTTATGCATAAAGCACCAGTATAGGAAAAACATTATGAACGAACAGAATCAAGAGAAGACATATAATTTACGAATTTCATCAAAGAATAAATACAATCCGATCACGAAATATGACAGTACATTAACTGCAAATGGATTTACATACAACGAAAGAAAAGCTGCATATTCCAGCTTTTATGAAAGAAATGATGCAACTTGGGAAGATGTAAATACCTGGGGACTCTGGGCAAGAAAATACAATCTCGAGATGCATGTTGTTGAAATGAAGTATACAAGAAGTGATACCTATAGACAGGAATACTTCAAACACAATAAACCAGTACAGCCTGCAAAATACCGCTGTGTTTACTGTGGTCGCAAACTATTATATAAGGACGTCACAGTGGATCACCTTTATCCGATCAACAAACTGATGTATGACCCAAGAGTTCAAAAACGGGCAAAAAGACATGGGATTGACGGAGCAAATGACGTCAAAAATTTAGTTTGCGCATGCAGGTGCTGTAATTCAAAAAAGGGAACAAAGATGGGGCTCTGGCTGCTTCGTGGCAAGATCGGCAGACATCCAATCGTGTGGAAAATTCGTAATTTGGCGGTCGGATGTTTTGTAGCCTTTTGTATTTATACGTTATGGGTTAATGGCTACTTTTCTGGACCGCAGACACACGTTTTCGGAGCAGTAAGTTTATTGTTCACGTAGTGAAAATGTTTGTAACATATAAGAAGGAGAAATCAATGAGTTATACGTTTATATGTACACCAGAAAAGAATTGGTATCTAAAAATAGATTCCATAGAACAATTATTGGACTATTGGAATTGTGTGTTCACTCCGAAAATGAAGAAAGCTCTTGATACTCTTGATGAAACGAAAGAATTTGGACGAGATCCAGTTCGTCATGCTGATATATTGCAATCATTAATTGGTCTTACATCAAGAGGAGAATCTATTTCATATAAAGACGCATACAGCCAAATTCTTTGCGATTCAAAAGTGAAGCAATACCAAGCACTGTGTAACGGAAAAACCATATATGTGAACAAAAATATGGGATGGAATGTAGAATACAAAAAGATGGAACAGTTTGTACATAAAAATAATTTCGAATTTCCGGTCATGCAAAGAGACCGTCTTAATATTGAAAAGTTTCCGATGGGGATTCATTTTTATGTATTCATAGATGGAGTCCAGTTGAGAAAAGACGATAATCTAAAATTCGATTCATATGATGAAGCTTTTGAGTACGCACAAAAATACTTAGCATAGAAGAATACAAAACATAGAGGAAACAAATATGGCAAAATTAATATTAAGAAAGGCATGTTTTGTAGGAATAGACAATGCCGTTGTAAGAGAAATTCAGAAAACACCGGAACACAAATCTTTTGTTAAAAAAGAAAGGCAACAAATAGAGAAAAACAGACTTAGATACGCAAAGGCTTATGATGAAGCTAAATCATATCTAAATCTCTAATTGTTCGGATCGTATTTCGCACATATTTAGTGCGTAAACAAAAATATAGAATGTAAAAAAGGAGGAAATAAGTATGGCAAAGGCAGTAGAAGTGATTTGCTATGGGATTAAGTGTGACAACCCAAATTGCGACTATAAGGATATGTCTGTTCGATTTGAAGACTATCCAGCATATCTTAACAAACCGTGTCCGAAATGCGGTCAGAATCTGTTAACAGAACACGATTATAATGTTGCAAAAACGGTTTTTAACATCTGTAAATTGGTCAGACGTTTTGAGGTTCCGGACGATGGAAGACGCATAAAATTAGAAATCGGGCTAAATGGAACCGATGATGTCAAATTCGACATTAAGGAACAAGAATGATAAAAACACAATAGAGTCGGTTAATATCTGGCTCTATTTTTTTACAATTGTTTGCGATTTTCTGACGAGTTTTCTAAAAAGTGAACCTTATAATGTATATAACTAAGAAACCAAAATGGAAGAAAATAAACATGCTTATAAAGTGTCAGACAGAAAGCCCACGACTTTAGTCGTGTGGATGAATGGACGACTCTAAACATACGTATTTTATTTGTGTTTTTTTTTGAATCCCAACAGCTTTCTGCAATGCGGGATTTATGGACATGGGTTTATTTTGTTAGTGTAACAGGAGATGTAAGTGCTGATACGATTGATCAGTATAGTGAAATACAGAAACAGAGGTATTAATCATGCATACAGTACGTTTATTATTAAAACCAACTGAATATGACAGGCAGATCATGGAAAAGAGGTTCCATGCAGTAAGCCATATACATAATGTACTGGTGAAACATGCAAAGAAACAACTGCAGAAACTCTACAATGACCAGGAAT
>OLQX01000366.1_pt1 | contig 54340 bp, 55 predicted proteins | sample 1672581 | NCBI WGS metagenome assembly OLQX01 (sample SAMEA3136701, study PRJEB25190) | human gut metagenome | reverse complement strand
GTAAGGTGAAGATTGGTGAGCTAATCAATTCGCTTGTGAACGAGGTTGAGGCAATCGACGCCTCAGATCGTCCACAAGGCGAAAAAACAAAGAAAATTAAAGCCGCAGCTATAAAATATAAGAATGCATTATTTAATGATAAAAGAAAGTTTCGCGGGAAAAGCTTAGAAAAAAGGATTTCGGCTAATACTTTCAATGCCTATATGAGCCGGGCAAGGAAAAGATTTGATGATAAATTACATCATAACTTTGAAAAAAACGTAATAAAATTATCCGAGAAGTATCCCTTATACAATGAGGAATTATCCTCATGGCTTTCTATGCCTGCGGCATCAATTCGACAAAATATGTCAGCTCTGCAAGCCAAGCTAAAAGAAATAATGCCATTAGCAGAAGATTTATCAAATATAAAAATCGGTGCGAAAAACAGCGATGCAAAGTTAGCCAAACTTGCCAATAAATATCCAGAATGGCAATTCGCTATTAGTGATTTAAATAGCGAAGATTGGAAGGATAAAAGAGATTATCTTTATAAACTATTCCAACAAGGTTCTTCGCTCCTGGAAGACTTGAATAACCTGAAAGTAAACCATGAGATTCTCTATCATCTGCAGCTTAGTTCTGCCGAGCGAACCTCTATCCAGCAGCGCTGGGCCAACATACTCAGCGAGAAAAAGCGCAACGTGGTTGTGATTGACTATCCGCGCTATATGCAGGCTATCTACGATATAATCAATAAACCTATATCTTCTTTTGATTTAACCACCCGTCGTGGTATGGCCCCTCTAGCGTTCGCGCTTGCGGCGCTATCTGGTCGACGAATGATTGAAATCATGCTTCAGGGTGAATTTTCCGTCGCAGGTAAATATACAGTAACGTTCTTAGGGCAAGCTAAAAAACGCTCAGAAGATAAAGGTGTATCAAGAAAAATATATACTCTTTGCGACGCTGATTTATTTGTCAGTCTGGTTAACCAACTTCGTTCCTGCCCTGCTGCTGCGGATTTTGATGAAGTGGTTAAAGGGTACGGGGAAAATGATACTCGCTCTGAAAATGGTCGTATTAACGCTATTCTAGCGACAGCGTTTAATCCGTGGGTAAAAACTTTCTTAGGCGATGACCGCCGCGTTTATAAAGATAGCCGCGCTATTTACGCCCGCATTGCCTATGAAATGTTTTTCCGCGTTGATCCACGGTGGAAGAATGTCGATGAGGACGTTTTCTTCATGGAGATCCTCGGTCATGACGATGAAAACACCCAGCTGCACTATAAGCAGTTTAAATTGGCAAACTTCTCCAGAACCTGGCGCCCACATGTTGGCGAGGAAAATACCCGGCTGGCAGCGCTACAAAAGCTGGATAGCATGATGCCAGATTTCGCCAGGGGCGACGCAGGGGTTCGTATTCATGAGACCGTGAAGCAGCTGGTGGAGCAGGACCCATCAATAAAAATTACCAACAGCACCCTGCGACCGTTTAATTTCAGTACCAGGCTGATACCTCGCTATCTGGAATTTGCTGCGGATGCCTTGGGTCAGTTCGTCGGAGAAAATGGCCAATGGCAGCTGAAGGATGAGGCTCCAGCGATAATCCTGCCTGATGAGGAAGTTCTTGAACCAATGGGTGAAGCCGATCTCGATGACGAAACTCAAGACGATGAAACGCTGGATGACGATGAGATCGAAGTAGACGAAAGCGAAGGAGAGGAACTGGAGGAAGTGGACGACGCTGAAGAGGCCGAGGAGGCTGAGCAGGAAGAGAAACACCCTGCCAAGCCAAACTTTAAAGCGCCGAGGGATAATGGCGATGGCACCTACATGGTGGAGTTTGAATTCGATGGCCGTCATTACGCCTGGTCTGGTGCCGCCGGTAATCGGATAGAGGCAATGCAAGCCGCCTGGCGCGCTTACTTCAAATGACAAAAAGGCCACAGGTTATCGCCTGTGGCCTTTCCAGTATCCAGCCCTACAAAATCAGGAAGAGACGGCAGGAGCCTCTAATTTTGTGGATAAGGCCTCCAGTTTATTGATGGCCAGCTCGAAATGCGCTGGCAGCACCTTCTCCATTTCCGTATTGATATCGGTAATTGGCAACTCCCCGCACGACATACTCTGATGGCCACCGCGAACGACTTTGCGCAGCAGCTCCCGTTCGTAAGCTCGCATATTACCCAGCGCTGTTTCTGCCGCCGCTAATATCCGGCGTAATTCGGCAATGATAGCCGGGAGATCGTCGACCGTAATCGGGTTAGGTGAAGGGTTCCTGCAGGCGCGACGAAGCGCCAGCCAGACGCCACTGATCCACGCGTTCCTGTACTGAAAACTTTGGGCTATATCGTTTATCAGGCCGCGTAATTCTTCCTTTTGCCGCCAGTCCAATGGTTCACCGGCGCTTTTTGGCGCGGGTTCGACGTAGCTGTATTCACCGCTTTTCCGAATAGCTGGCAGAACCTCGTTGGTGACCCACTTGCGGAACCGCCAGGCCGTCGTTCCCTGCTTCACCGCATCGCGGCAGCGGAGGATCAGTGTGTATAGGCCGGACTCATTCAAAATTATCAATGACTGCGCCCCTTTTCCTGCTGACCCTAACTTAAAGTTAGAGTCACCGCTAAAAAGCTGCTTTTCGTCTTCATCGAGTGCAGATACTGACTTCGTCGGATTCGTTAGTCCTAATGCCTTACATACATCAACCGCTACAAACCACGGTTCGCCATTAACCAGAACCACCCGCACGGGGTGGTTTTCCTGAAACGAGAAAACAGAGAGTGCGTTCATTTGGCCTCCCTGGCGGTCAGCTGCGCTGACAGAGAGGAAGAACAGCTTCGAGCCTCTTGTACCAGCTCACGGGCAACCTGGAGTAATTCTGCCGCCTCCTGCATATACAGTGAGGCCTCGTAACTGGAGATCGTCCGGTGGGCAGAGGAAACCAGCGCTTCTATCTGCGCCAGACGCTCCTCAATCGATTCAAGCAGACCCTGGGTGTTTAGCTGCACCTGATTCATGCGGCCACCCCGCTAACCCGGATACGGGCTGACAGAACGAGAACAAAACGGCTGGCGAACTGACGACGGGCTTCACGCTCGGATGAGGCGATGGTGGACAGATGATGAATATGGGATTTTTTATCGGTACGGCAGATCGCCGCGAACCTGTATTTGAACATGGTACGCACTCCAGTTTGGTTATGGGTGCTACCACCAGAGTTCTCACGCTCTAAGGGGTGGTAGCCCAGACGGGGGTGAGAATACCGGCCCAAACGACACCGGCCAGCCTTTCGGCTGCCCCGCCTGAGCCACCATAATTCGGGTATGCGCAGGCATATGCACAAAAAAACACGCTGGCGCGTGTTGTGCGCGTCTGGGGTTCGGGTTCTCACGCCCGGCTACAGATTTTGCTGCAGCGGGCTAACTTTACCGCCAAAAAGCAACGCACGTCAATAAATTACATAGAGATTTTACCCCGTGACCAGTCACGGCGACAGGGGTTTTTACAGCTAACTTAACCAACTGATCACAACCTGATCAGTCGGTTTTAGGAAGGGGTGGCAAAACACGGCGATGACCCATCTTTATGTAATTATATTTTAACATAATTTAGAATTATTGCTGACTTGACTTGCCGGAGGGTTAGGGCTACCTTTGAGTGGCTGTATGTTTATACAGCTAATTTAAAACTCACAAGGAGATTAACATGCCTGAAGAAACATTGACTGTCGTAGGTGGTGGTAATAACAGCTGTAATGTTAGCTGGGGTGGTGGCAATGGTAACAACGGTGGTGCTGGCTATTCTGGTAAATACGGTGGTACTAGCTATGAAGGTGCAACTAGTATGTTGAAGTTGAATGACCGTGTTTTAATTCAGCTTTATCTTTGCAATCCGCTCAACCCAGATTATATTGGAGCACCTTGGGGCAGTGATAAAGATGCAGAATCAATTATCAGAGCTAACAGAGATAAAGCAGGAAAGTTCAAGGCTAATATTCAGAACTGGAAAACAAGCGGTACAGGTTCTTTAGGTAGCCCTGTAGTTGGGAAATCTTATAGCTCAGGTGATGTAGATACTTATTCGGTTAGCTTCGGAAAAGAAAAATACAATGTCCTGTATAACCGTAAAAAAGACTCTTTTACTACAGCTTATGTCGATGGCGGCGCAAATAAACCTGAGCATAGCATGAAGGATCAGGCTATTGCCGTTGTTAAACTTTACCTTCTCAACGAAAGTCAGGCATCGGTAATCGATACTACATCGGGAATTATTACTGACTCTGGTAAAACTCTTAGCGGGAAATTAGGTGATAAATACAACACTCTGGCGAAAGAAGCTGCTGACAATATAAAAAACTTCCAGGGTAAGAAACTCCGCAGTTTTAATGATGCTATGGCATCTATTAATGAACTAGCTAACAATCCAAAGATGAAGTTAAGTCAGGCGGATAAAACAGTCGTTTCTAATGCCCTCAAACAAATGGATTTGTCAGCACTAGCTGACCGATTCAAAGGGTTAGAGAAAGCCTTTACTTGGGGTGATCGACTTCTTAAAGCCGAGAAAATCAGAGACGGTGTTGTTACTGGTGTTACCACAGGGGACTGGCAAAAGCTGGCGTTTGAGGTTGAAGCTATGTACCTCAGTGGTGTTGCTGGCGCCGTAGCGTTAGGGATTACTACTGCCATGATTAGCACAGTCGCAGTCGCTTTGTCACTTCCATCTGTAGCTGTCTCTGCGCTTACTGTTGTGGCCGTCATTGGCATCTCTATTCTCACATCTTATATCGATGCTGATAAGGCCAAAGCACTGAATAATGCAGTGCTTGGCTTATTTAAATAATACTTATGTTTAGTGTAAAGCGGAGGTTATCTCCGCTTTTGAAAAAAAGGCAGACCTTTTAAAAGATATAAATAAATCAAAAGTAACCAAATAAAAAAATAATTAGTCAGAAATAAAAGAATGTAGTAAATTAATAGAAAGTACTCATTGCCAGCAATAATTCTTTTAATGCGATACATACTATCAGACATATTTTCCACACCTACATATGTTAAATAGTATGCTCCTGCCGTTAAAAGGAGTACACCAGGCAGAAGTTTAAGCCATCGCTTCAAATCGAGTTTGATGGTTTTTATATCAAACTTGTTCCAGCAAATTATATACATTAATATGACGAAAAATGGTGCGGTTTTAGTATATGCAGAAGCTATAGTGCTCACGGCTAAATATTGTTCTGAAAAATCCCTTTGATATCCATTTGCAATATCAAAAAGGTATGAAATGATGTGTGAGCTTTCATTGCTGAAATGAATAAAAAATATTATTATTATTGGGATTATCCCTAATAGTAATGAAATTAATGAATATTTGAACAGCCCCTTCCCTTCCATATTATATCCCACCATTATCATGTTAATGATACGTAATCATAACCGACAAATAGAAAATGATAAAGGTTCTCAATACCGACAAGCTAACCGGCCCGAGTGTAATCGCTCCGAGCCGGACATCAATTATTCTACTTCAACCCGGTTATCCGGCTGAATAATGCAGCTGTTTTTGATGTAGTTGCAAACCCGACACGGCCACGGATAAGCCACTGGAACGGGATGGTCAACAAATACAGCGGCACGAACCACAGGCGGTTAAGACGCTGCCAGAACGTCGCGTCACGGCTTGCCATCCATTTGGTATTGTCGACCACCTGGTAATCGTATTGCTCTGGCATTTTGGCTGATTCGGCGTAGTAATCCCCTTCACCGCAAAGAAAATTACATATCTCTTTCCAGTTTTCGAAACCCTGCTCTTTTAACTTACGCTCAAGCTCATGCCGAAACAAAACCGGCACCCATCCCTTGCGGTAAATCATAATGGTTTCCCCTCTAATGCTGACAATTCCATGCGATCAAGTATTCGCAGCAGGTACCGCGCATCATCAGCATCAGCAAGGCCAGCTTCATTGATAGTGACTTGTACCAGGCGATCACGCAGATGGTTAAATACCTCACGAACGAACGGTTCCGGGCTGTTGTGCAATGCCAGCTGCGCGACCTGAAAGCGATGCTGCGCCAGCATGCTTTCAATATGCGCCGCATGGCTTTTTAAAACGGCGGTCACCTGATCCACCTGCTGTTCCAGAAGTGCATCGATATCTTTAGCCATAGAACGCCTCCTGCGCGTCGTAGCCGCCCGTAAATGTGCCGGTGATGTATTCACGCAGCCGGCGCAGTTCGTTGCTGGAGAGGCGGTCCATGAACTCTGTGAGGTACAGGGACGCGAAGGTCATCGCTATGCTGGCTGGCGACCAGGAGGTCATTGTGGCCAGCTCATCATCAGACAGCGCGGTCATCGCCCAGGCCTCCGGCACCGGCACCGGCAGCTCGGCCAGCGCCTCAGTTATTACTGAATGAGGGGCGTCCAAATCCTGCTCGTTTGTGGATCGCGTTTTATGATCCATATATATATTGAGATCTAAACCGTGATCCACTTCGGTGGTGGCTTTCTCGGCTTTACGCAACTGCAGAGACAGGCCGTCGTCTTTACGGTTCTCCAGAATTTCCATCATGAACGCCGCCGACTGCTGATCCACAAACCGTATGGTCGGGCGCTTGTCTCCGTCCCTGGCGCGGCGCTTGTCGGTTTTCAGGCCGAGCGACTCGCAGATGGTTTTAAACAGTGCCTCGGGGACCTTCGGCTTGCCTTTGGGCGTCATAAAGCCACCAATGCGCAGGACGTTGTTTAACAGGTCTCGCCGTTCGGCGGTCATGAGTTTATCCCTGGCGTATGCCAAGCGCGCCTGGGTGGCTTCTCCGGTCATGGTTTCCGGGTCGATGCCGCAGTCAATGAAGTACTGGCGTAGCACCGTAGATTTGAGGCCGTAGAAGCCGCGCATACCGACCTCGACCGCGGGTGTCGATTTGACTTTGTACTCGGTGATGCCAGGGTGTTTCGCCTGGAATGCTTCATCAGCCTGCTCGCGGGTCATCGCGGTGGCGGTAAAGTATTGCCATTGGCCCGCCTGCCTGAAAGCGTAGGTGAAGTTGATCGCGGATTCCTCGCGGTCGAAACGCCGCGCGGTGATCTCATCGAGCAGCATGGTTTCATAACGGCGAACCTTATCGCGGGCGCCGTCGAAGTAGAATTTCAGGTTGTCCTCGTTGACCGGCAGTTTCAGCTCATGCTCGATGTCCCAGCGGACCAGCTTCGCCTGCTCTTCCAGGGTCAGGGCGCGTTTCTTCAGAATGGCTTCCCGTTCAGATTCGTTCGGCGTTTCGATATTCAGGTGGAGATCCAGCGTTTGTTCCCAGACAATTTCGCGGGCTTCCTTGCGCAGCTCCTTGCCGACGCAGTTCGCCAGCTCGTCGGATGCCAGGGGGGCAACCTTGTAGCCGTCGCTGTGCATTATGCAGATCATATTGCTGGCGTAGTCATTACGCGCGGAGGCCTCAATCGCTGCTGCCTTGATTTTCATCCGGGTAAAATCGGTGTTGGCCACACCCATAGAAATGCGGTCGCCGTCGAAAACAACGTCGGTTAGTTCGCCGTTCATGCCGGCAGTGGCCAGCAATGCCTGGACAAACGCACGCTCAATTTTTTGCGGATCGGTTTCGCGTCGTGCGCGAACCTTGTCAAAACCGATGATGAACTCTTTGGCTGTGCGGTCGCGGCGCAGCATCTGGATCGCATCGCTGGGGACCACTTCGCCGCAGAACATGCCAAAATGGCGGTCGAAATGCTTTTGCTCGATGGAGACGCCGGAGGATATCGACGGGCTGTAAATCAGGCCGTCGTACTTCTTCACCATCTTCTTCGGTTTATTGGTGAATTCTTCAACCTCGGGTTCCGGCTTGCTCTTCTGGTTTACGCAGAGGAATTTTTTCTCCGGGTAGCGCTGGCGCAGCGTGGCGGTAACGTCTTCGGCAAACGTTGAGCTATCGGTCGCCAGCATGATTTTTTCACCGAGTTCCACCGCTTTAATCACCTCGGTCATGATGCGATCTTTCTCGGTGTAGAATACGCGGATAGGTTCGCCCGTTTCGCGGTTGCGAACGTCGACCGGCAGCTCGATGACGTGAATCTGTAACCATGCCGGCAGGCCCATTTCTTCGCGGCGCTTCATCGCCAGTTCTGCCAGGTCGACCAGCAGATCGTTAGCATCTGCGTCTACCATGATGGGGTGCAATTCAGTTCTGGCCAGCGCGTCGATCAGCGTATTGAAAACGGCGACCGGGTTCTCCATTGCGCGGCCAGAAAGGATGGCGCGAAGTCCCTGCGTTGCCTCATCAAAGCCGAAATAGTCATGCTGGCGCATCAGCGGCTGCCAGCAGCCTTTGACGATGGAGTTGATGCAAATGGTCAGCTTATTCGCGTATGGCGCCATTTCCTGATAGCCGGGGTCCTGGTAATGCAGAATATCGGCCTTGGTCCCTTTCTGCTCTGTCATCATTTCCCACAGGCCACCGATGAGGCTTACGCGGTGCGCAACGGAAACGCCGCGATCAGCGTTATGCATCAATGGGCGCAGCAGGCCTGTCGACTTACCTGATCCCATACCGGCGCGAACAATAACGATGCCCTGCAGCTGCTGCACGTATTGCAGAATTTCATCCGTCATCACGGATGTTTCAAAGCGTTTATACGTGATGTGCTGGGGACGCTTGTTCGGGTCGGTGATCCGCTCGCTAAAGGAACGGGGAGCCTGGGCAGTACGGCATTTGCGGTTCAGGCGGCGTGCGATGTGGTCTTTAACCGTGGCGCGATAGACGCTTTCCAGTCCCATATCACGCAGCACGATGCAGAACATGTTAAACAGATCCGCCGGGCTATTCGGTACCGGGCAGGTCAGCATGCCAATATCCACCGCGTTCAGCAGTTCTTTAGCAAACGTCCTGCGGTTGTCACGTTTAGCCGTTTTCAGCTTGTTTAGCGTCAGAGACAGCAAATCAGTGCTGTTACTCAGGCGGTTCCCTTTGGCGAATAGCTGGCGACAGGTTTCGCGGAGTCCACGTAATCTGTGCAGGTCGTTGAAGTCGCTGCACTCCAGCTGGGGATCGTCTTCAAAGGTGGGATAAACGCATTTGATGCCGCTAAATTTTGCGAGAATATCGAAGCCGGTACGTAAGCCGGTGTTGCCTTTACCTTCAGCCGATGATTTGCGGTCGTTATCCAGGGCGCAGGTAATTTTTGCTGCCGGGTACATGTTCACCAGCTGCTCAACAACATGGATCATGTTGTTTGCGGCCACAGCGACCACGACAGCATCAAAGCTTTTTTTCGGGTCCTTACGGGTAGCCAGCCATACGGACGCGCCGGTGGCGAAACCTTCCACCACTGCAATATTTTGCGCGCCGTTCAGGTTGCCGATAACAAAGCACGCCCCGACGAAATCACCACTGGTGATCGCGCTGGTCTGGAATTTACCGCCGCGCTGGTCGATACGCTGCCAGCCGACAATTCGTCCGTCTTTGCGTCCGTCCAGGTGGGCCAGCGGAATCGCCATGTATGTAGTCGGTCCACGGCTCCATTTTGCGTTGTCGTGACTGGTCACGCGACGAATATCGCAAGCGCTGAATACGTCACGAATGCCTTTTTTCACTGCGTAAGGCCACGACCCGTCCTCAGCTGGCGCATGTTCCCATGCACTGTGGAATGCCAACCATCCGAGCAACCGCTCTTGCTCTAACTGATTGTTTTTAAGTTCATTTATCCGTTGCTGTTCGGCGCGGCGCTTGCGGGCTTCTGCCTGGCGTTCAATACGCGCCAGTTCTTCAGCAGGTTGTGCGACCACGGTCGCATGATTTCTTTGTTGTTCACGGCGGTATTCGGCGAACAGGAAGGAGAAGCCGCTCCAGGAACCTTCGTCATGCCCTTTCTGGACAAAGTTGACGAATGGGTAGCTGATGCCGCTTTTGTGTTGTTCCTTGCGGGAGTAGATTTCCACGCGCCCTTTGAGGCTCTTTTCGAGAGCCTCGGGTGCTTGACCGTTATATTTTGAATAACGCTCTTCCCCGCCGCGCGGGTTCAACTGGATGTTATCAGCGCATGCTGTCCAGTTAATGCCAGCCATTGTGGCCAGCTCTGACAGCTCATCCCGCGCTGCTTCAAGCAATGAATACGGATCGCTACCGAAGCGAGCCGCATAGAATTCTTGTAAGGTCATTTTTAGCCTTTCCATGCGAATTTATGTTTTTTCGGGTTGAAAAAATCCGCAGGAGCAGCCACAATAAACGCACAAATCTTCGTAGGGACTGTGCCGCGTTTGTTTGTGGTGCTGCTCCTGAAAAAAGGCCCGAGTTTGCCGACTCGGGTTTTTTTTCGTCTTTTTTCAGCTGCTGCAGTCTGATTCAACCGCGATACATTATAGCTCGCATTAAATCAGATTTATAGGCAGCAATAAACCCTGTTATTCTGTCATCTACCCTCTATCATGAACGATTTGATCGTACCGACTATTTGGTGCACAAATTGAAGATCACTTTTCTCATGGATAACTCGTTGAGAGTTAACGCCATCTAAGTAGTAGCGCTCATCGTCGAAGCGCGCTAACCGCTGTATCGAGATTTTCCCGTCTTTATCACAAACTAACACATCTTCACCCGGAACTGGCGTAAGAGCTGGGTCAACCAGGACGACGTCACCCGGCTGATAGTTGTGCTGAACCTGGTTCCCGACAGTGAGCGCATAAACGGTTTCCCGTTGGCTAACAAATGGCAGGAATCGTTCTGTGTTGGCAGGTTCTCCTGGCTGCCAGTCGCTATCCGGACCACTTTCTGTTGTGCCAATAACAGGAACGCGGTCAGGATCAGATTCAGTACCAAAAAGTATCCATTGCACAGGTTTGCGCAGGCATTTCGCCAGGGCAAGCCCGATCTCCAGCGACGGCATTACGTCGCCACGTTCTAAGTTTTGGACGCCAGGAAGAGAGATACCGACACTTTGCGCGACTTGCTTCAGTGTCATCTTCAATTCTAAACGGCGTGCTTTCAGTCGTTCGCCTCGTGTTTTCATACGATCAATCATAAACGATCTCTTTATAGCTGGCTATAAAATTTATGAATTATACCTAGCTTTAATTTGTAGTTATGGCATATAATAATTTTATGAAGCCAGAAGAACTTATCCGCCACTTTGGCGACGTCGAAAAAGCAGCTGCAGGCGTAGGTGTAACACCTGGCGCGGTCTATCAATGGCTTGCGGCTGGGGAGATTCCACCGTTACGCCAGAGCGATATTGAGGTCCGCACGGCATACAAACTGAAGAGCGACTTCACCGTTAAGCGGGTTAGCAAGGACGGTAGTGATGGAACTTGAACGAATCCGCGCTTGTGTGGCTACGGCCCTTTCAGATCTGCATTACCTCCAGCGAGGAATTTTAGAAGTTCAGCTTGAGCAGTTACGTCTTGCCAACTCCGGCAGGTTTACTGATAAGCCAACCCGGGTCATTCAAATGGGCGAGAATAATAAATACGAGATCTCGGTCGCGGCTGAGCAGGTTCGTTACCATGTTGGGAAAACGTTTAAGCAATCCTCAATGCTGCTGACTGAACTTGATTTTCAGACGGCTAGTTGGCGCAGAGCCATTGAGCAGTTAAATCGTGAGGAAATTGCCTGGCTGCATTATTGCTATGGCTGTAAGCCCAATTTTGAAAATGATGAAGTTATATGCCAGTGGCTATGGCTGGATTTTCTTGTCGCTCATTCAAAGCCTGATTTCAAAAAAATGAAAGAGGCGACAAAGAAAAAGATGCGCAATTTAACTTATTACGCCATCCAGCAGGTTAAGGCTTCAATATTACGCGGAGAGGATGTGGACCCGCTGCGTGAGGATGAGCATATAAGTCTTTTGCTTAATATCACCGTCGATAGCTGGCGTAAGGATTATAAAAAACGCTGGCTATTAATGAAATCACGATGCCTGCATCTGAATAGCATCGCGTTATTTAACGCAGCGGAGAAGCGCAGTGAAATCATCAACCGCCATTGTACAGGAAGTGCCAACGTGCCTGTGCCAGCAGATTATGCACAGGAAGTCCGGTAAACCCGAACTGAGGTATGCCGCAAACCGTAAAGAGTACATTATCTGGTGCCCTACCTGCGATTACCGGACTCATCCTGATACGAACCGGCAATCGGTTATCACTGAGTGGTACCTGTCAAATCAGCCTGGTAATAAACACATCGAAGATATGTGGCTGAAACGTTATCTGGAAATAAAAGAGGGTGCGACCGCGGTCGCATAGGGTAATGATGCGAACTCCATTTAAACAAGGCCCCATGTCATACGATGATGCGGTGCGAATTTCTAACGTTTATCGAAATAAAGGTCGAGAGACTTTAATCACGCGTTCGGATGATTTAGACGGGACGTATTACGTTTTTGTTTATCTCCCTGAGTCCAGAAAAGTCCCAACGCCATCCAGAACTTTTCAACAAAAAATATGGGAATAAAATGCTTACCTACCATCAATCAATTTTTAAAATGATTATGGCAAATTGGCTGAACAGCGATCATGTCATCATCGATACTGAGACCACCGGGCTTATGGCTTCTGATGAAATTATCGAGATCACGATAATTAATATGCGTGGTGAGATTCTGTTAAACACCCTGGTGAAGCCGAGCCGCCCTATTCCGCCAGAAGTTACCAAAATTAATAACATCACCAACGAAATGGTCGCTGATGCGCCAGCATGGCGCGAGGTTTTCCCGGCTGCGCTGAAAATTATTCGTAAGCATAAATGGCTGGCATGGAACTCCAGTTTTGATGCCCGCCTGATGGTGCAGACCTGCCTGCAGAGCGGATTTTTTGATGACCTAAAGCCTCACCTCATCACCTCCATCATCATGGCCATTGAGACGCGCCACATTGACGCCAAAGCGGTTTATGACCAGTGGTATGGGGAGTTCGACGAGAAGCGCAAAAACTTCAAAAGGCAGAGCCTGGCTACAGCAGCTGCGCGCCACGGCATTTCAACCGCTGGCGCCCATCGCGCGCTTGCTGATTGCCTGATGATCCTCGGCGTGCTGAAACAGGTTTGCCAGCCGGAGGTCGCATGAACGCCGAACTATTCAACTACAGCTTGAAAACGCTACAGGTGCTGAACGTTGTCGCAGATTTGGTTTTATCAGTGGCGCTGTTTGGCTTTGGGTACGGTCTTCTTAACTTGCTTGAGTGGTGGCTTGCATGACAGATATCGCCCGGCTGATTAACAGCATTAAGCGCCGCACGTCCTCAGCAAGAGAGCTTGGCTACGATGTCCTGTTCGTGGCACTCGATGATTTGGATGTCCTGGCTGATTCGCTGGAGACGGCGCTGCGTGCAAACGCCGCCCAGGCCGCTCACATCGAGCAGCTGCAGGACATAAAACACCAGCTGGAATCAAAGTTAGCCAAGCCGGTGCAGTTGCCAAAAACAAACGGCTACTGGACTGAGCCAGAACAGGCGTATGAAGAAGCTATTACGTTCGCTAAGAGGCAGGTTCGTCTGGCTGGATTCCGGTGTGAGGGAGATGAGTAGATGTGGTGAGGAACCGACCGCAGCAGAAGCCAGATGATACTGACTGAGTATCGCCACGACTATAAAACCAAAGACTCCAAATCCGTTTACCTGGTGCGGCATAGCAGCCGCTCCCAGCAGACTGTTCTGGAGCAATTCCTGATGGTAGAGCGTGATAGTTTTGGGCGATTTACCCCGACTATCGAACTGAAAGACTTTCCGAGTGGGCTTAGCGACCGCGAGTCGATGCTCAAACTTGCCGACTGGCTGCACCGCTTGGGCGTGGCGATTGAAGATAACTGGAGCCAACCATGACTAAATCAACCATAACCAGAGAGCGCTTAGAACAACTCGCTGATAACAACACTATCTGCAAAGTTTCATGGGATGAGCGGATCGAACTAGCACAAATTGCGCTGGCCGCGTTGGACAGTGAGCCGGTGGCAGAGGTCACCGGCGAAGAGCACCGGCAGCTGCGTGACCTGGTCATGATGGTGAAGATGCTCTGCAGAACGGTGAGAAAGTACAACCCGGAAAGCCAGCAGGCGGCAAATTTCACCGCCTATCTCCAAAAGGAAGGTCTGATATCGGCAGCGGATTGTCTGCGCGAAACCGATCCGCTGGATACTGAGTCGGAGGATCGCCGTGGCTAAAACCCCTGCAGAACGGCAACGGCAGCGCCGTGAACGTTTAAAGCAGTCCGGCACAACCAGACGCGATTGGGTACTTGAGCCGGAGGAACTGCGCATGCTGGGCGAGATTTGCATCCAGCGTCGCCCAGGTAGAACGCCGTATTCAGAAAATGAAGTAATCGGCCTGTTGATCCGAAAGAACTACAAAGAGCTTCAGAAGAGCCTGGCGAACACATGCCAGCGATGTGGCCAGGCGCTGCCGGTGTCTGAATGCATCTTCGACGGCGAAAATTCATGCTTACTGACGACTGTCAGACTAAAGCTGGCCATTAAGGCGTGACTGGTCACGGAGGCTTAAAAATGGATAAATCGGCATTGCTTTTGGAGAAACTCCGGCAACGAACGCAAAGTAGCCTGGCCAGCGGTGGCGACGGCTTTGTCTTTGCATCGATGCTGGTCTTTGACGTGGGCTTGAATGCCCGGACTATTCGGCAAATGTTGGACGTTGCAGCAAGGAACGGGACGCTTGAAAAAAGGGAAAGAGGCATAGGCCGCGCGCATAAGTATCGGACAAATCTGCAAATTTGATGAGCACCTTGACAGGAAATGACGTTTTAGCATTTGCCAAAACGCCTGTGTTTTTATACAGTATATTAATATTTTGTAAGACGAATAACGGGTAGGCTATGTGATGGAAGATACGGTCCTCTCAAATTGTGAAAGGCTGGACGCTGAGCTGAGTGATATCGATGCCGTATTAGATATGGTATCGGTGGCGATGGCATCCCCGGAGGCCAGTTTGCATGTGGCTCAAACAATGCGCCTCATTTGTATGTCACGTCGGATGTTGCAGCGGTGCCGGGATCTCAACAAGGTTGAAGGAAGAAGCCACTAGCCAGCCGAATTGAAAAAGGTGAGGTCTCCCTCACCTTTTTACGTTCAGTATACGGCCTGGATGTTAATTTCAGCGCCGCACGCTTGCGCGTATTTGCTCAGTGTCTTCATGCTGGCCCCCAACGGGTTCCCCTCGAGGCGGCTAATAGCAGATGGCGTGATCCCCATCCGCTCCGCCAGGGCAGATTTGCTTAACCCAGCCTTTTCACGCATCTCGTACAGCATTTCGACCAGTGCCAGCTCTTTATCTGCTTCCTGGTAACCCCGGATTGCCTCCGGGGTGTTGAGCAGACTTTCTTTGACCTGGTTAAATGGGATGCCTTTTACTTTCATTAGCTCATCTCCTTCAGGCGCTTTCTCGCTATCTCTATGGCCCCTGCCGGGGTTTTTTGTGTCTTCTTAACAAACGCATGCAGTAGGTAGATTTCGTGGCCGACTGCGTAAGCGTATAACGTTCTTGCTATGTTTTTGTCTCCAACCCTTAACTCAAAAAGCCCGGCGCCAATTACGCGGCTATGAGGCATTTTTAGTTTTCCTTCACTTTCCAGTCTTTCAATCAGTCGGGTCATGCGACCTCGTAACTCGTCCGGTAGTTCCTGTAACTCTTCCAGCGCTGCCGGGTGGGTTATCACGTTAAACATAGTATATCCTCCCTATGTGTTTAAATATACCAATAAATTAATTTTCACACAATAGAGAAATTTAACTAAAAAGTGAAAAATAAGACTAGATGTCTCATGTTGCCAGAGTTACAGTTCGTGTCGTTGAGACGGGAAACAAACCCGGTAACTAGATGAATTTGGAGGATATTGTGAACTATCAAGGCAACGAAAAAATGAGACAGGACGCGGCTGAGATTTCTAACGAACTGTATGAACTCTGGCAAAAAGTGAAGCGTTTCCAGCGTGAGTACAGCTTCAACAGCGAGAACATTACAGACAGACTGGCGGGCCGACTGATTGGAACAATGGAACCCAAACTGGCCGACCTTAACAGCTTTATGGCCGATGTCGATTACCAGTTTGAAGATTAAAGGGGGAAATGATGAACGTGAAACAGATCCGCGAGAATATGACCGAAGCGGCCCTGAGCGTTGAGAGTGTAATGCGGGGACACCCCCGCATCACCCTGCAGGAATTAAGCACCGCCTGCAGCATTAGCCTGCCAGCGGTGGAGTTTATTATCGAGCAGATGCTTTGTATGAGGGTGGCGCAGCGGGGCGCTTTTGGGCGGTACTCCCTTACCCCGGAATACCAAAATGGTAGCTTTTAAAAACTGTGCGACCACGGTCGCACAGAAAGAAAAGGATAACTTTTGAAAAACTGTGCGACCGCGGTCGCATAGAAAGAAAATGAAAAAGGTTGGCAAATAAGGCTTTTTTAGGTATCGTTTTTGTACGTTGGGAATTTTATAGCCAACGCCCTCACAACCGCCGCCAAGGCGGTTTTTTTATGCCTTGGAAATGGGCGCTACAGCATGTGTCACCATGCTGTAGCTTTCAACCCATGCCGCCTGACAGGGTCAAAACAAGGCCCATTGCTGATTGCGCAACAGCAAAAAGAGCCTACCAAAAAAGGCCACTAAAGACCATGAAAAACACTGTGAAAATAAACAGTGCTGAACTTGTGCATGCAGATTCACTTGAGTACATCAAAACCCTGCCGGACAACAGCTTAGACGCCATCATCACCGACCCACCGTATTACCGCGTAAAGGCAAATGCCTGGGATAACCAATGGCCCAGCGTAACGGATTATTTGGCCTGGCTGGATGAGTTTTTCGCCGAGTTCTGGCGAGTGCTTAAGCCAGCAGGGTCGTTATATGTGTTCTGCGGGCCGAAATTATCATCGGACACTGAGCTGTTGTTACGTGACCGTTTCAACGTGCTGAACCATATCGTTTGGGCCAAACCCAGCGGGCGCTGGAATGGCGCGCGTAAAGAAGGTTTCCGATCTTATTTTCCGGCCAGTGAGCATATTTTCTTCGCAGAGCATTACGGCGCGGAAGGCTTTGCTAAAGGCCAGGCTGGGTATGCGACAAAGTGCCAGGAGTTGAAAGGCCAGGTCTTCGAACCGCTTATCGCTTATTTCCGGGATGCTCGCCAGCGACTTGGTATTTCCGCTGCCGAAATCAACGCGGCAACCGGCACGAAAATGTGTAGCCACTGGTTTAGCGCCAGCCAATGGCAATTGCCCAATGAACGGCAGTACCTGGCGCTGCAGGCGCTGTTTAACCGTAAGGCCGCAGAGCAGGGAATAACGGGATTGTCAGAGCCGCATGCGGCGCTGCAGGAGGAATACGGCACTTTAACGGCGCTATATTCCGAACTGGTTATGCAGTATTCCGAACTGCGACAGCAGTATGAGAATTTGCGGCGCCCTTTCCATGTGACAAAAGATGTTCCACACACCAACGTGTGGACGTATCCACCGGTTCCGTACTATCCGGGCAAACACCCATGCGAAAAACCGCTGCAGATGATGCTCGACATCATTTCGGCTTGTACGCGCCCTGGCGATGTGATCGCCGACTTTTTTATGGGGTCGGGTGCAACGATAAAAGCCGCGCTGCAGTTAGGACGCGGAGCCATCGGCGTAGAGCTGGAAGAGGAGCGATTTTTACAGACGGTCTCCGAGATAGAAAAACAATAATCAACAGCCTCGCCTAAGTGCGGGGCTTTTTATTACCCGCCACGCGGGTGGCGGAGTCATGAACACAGCTATCGAATATGGAAATCCTGATCTCTGGCTGGTCTTGCTCATGCTGGCCGCCGGGGTGGTATCAAGCGCCCTGCTTTCCGAAACCCCTATCAACCCGCGCCGCCTCATCGGAGACGTTCTGAGAGGCGTAATCGTGGCCATCATCCTCTGGGCTTACGGTGCCATGGGCAACATCTCAATTTTGAACGTAATCACTCTCGCCGGTTTATCGGCTGTGGCATGGCCACACACCGTCAACGAAATCACCGGCTTTGCAAAACGAACTATCAGCCGAATTTTCGGCGGGAGAAAAGAACGATGAATTATGGACTGGTGAGCAAGCAAGACGCGCGCCTGTATGCCGAAGCCATTTGCGATGTGATCGGGCATGGCAAGGCGAATGCAGCTGTTTTGCTGTGTGTCGAAACGGCCGCAGCCGAGACATTGCTCGGCGATTACAAAGACCCGACGCCGACCAGCGCCGGAACCGGATTAACCCAGGTTGATCTCGGTACCTTCGAATGGCTCCGCGATAAGTACAAAAACAGCCGTTATGCCCCGGTACTGCTGAATCAGTTTGGCATCGACCTGAGCCGAACAGTTTATGAGGAACTGAGGACCTCGCCGCTGATGGCGATGCTGTTTTGCCGCCTGCGCTATCTGACGGTTTCAGAGTCGATCCCGGCGACTCGCGAGGCCCGCGCAGCGTACTGGAAAAAATATTACAACACCTCGGCAGGCAAAGGCACGCCGCAGGATTACATCGATAAATGCCAGCGCGCTGGCGTTGATGCGCTATTCACGCAGTGAGGCGCGAGGAGTAATTATGAACAGTTTAAAACGTATGGCTAAAGCCTGGTTGCTGATGAATGGTGCCTTCGTCCTTCTCGTGATGGCGACGCAACCAGCGATGGCAAATGAGAGCCAAAGTCTTGGTTTGGATCTGGATTCAATTCTGAGCGCCCTTCCTGCTGGCTGGGCCAGCGGCGTAACTGCCGTATTTATCGTGCTGTATGCGGTGGCGCAGCTGCGCGCCGTACTCCCCCCGTCAGTGACCAAAAGGATTCCCACGGTGGTCATGAAAATTCTCGACCTCGTTGCCGCGAACTATGCCCACGCCCGGAACGCTGATGCGATCAGCAAAGTTGCGCGGGATGCCGGGAAAGCCAAAGGCCCATCAGATGTTGATTATCGTGTGATGGTGGAAACGGCCAAAAACAATGGAGAGCTTCGTGGAAGCCGGATTGAGAGTGCTGGCGATTATCCTGGAGATGATCGCCCAGGCAGTAAAAGCCCGCAATGAAGCGGAGCGCCAGGCGAGGATTGAGTATGCGCGTAATAACCCAGCTGATTATCTGCGTCGCTTTGGCCGGGTGCGTGAAATCAACGCCAATGACACCAACACTGAATCCGGCTCCGTGCGCAGCGGAAAAGCCGGTGATTGATGTGGTTCACGTCGATGGGCATTTCGTTATCGCTGATGACGATATGGGTAAACTGACCGGCTACATTGCCGCACTGGAAGCGGGCTGCACCGCACCAAAATAGAGTACTCAATGAAGATTTATATTGCTGGCCCGATGACCGGGCGCGAGAACTTTAACCGTGAGGCATTTAACAAAGAAGCCGAACGACTGACCCGACACGGGCACACCGTTTTAAACCCGGCAAGCCTGCCTGATGGACTGGAGCAACGCGAATACATGGATATTTGTTTTGCCATGCTCCGTTGCGCTGATGCGATCCTGATGCTCCCCAGCTGGCAGACCTCCTCCGGTGCTACGGCGGAATATCATTATGCCTACAAAATGGCGCTTCCGGTTTATACCACGGTTCACTATCCGCCGGTCGCATAACGGGAAAATGGAGGCTATGCGACCACGGTCGCACAGACCAAGAACCTGTATCCCCATTTAGGGATAAAACGCGTTCTATCCCTATGAAGGGATAATCCCCCGGCAACAGTAGAGTGTAAGGCTGTCCCGCAATGCACTATCCATAGGTCGCATAGCAGCAAAATAGAAGCCATGCGACCACGGTCGCACGGGTAAGTGAATCAACAAGAAGATGAATAAAACACCACCTTCGGGTGGTTTTTTTATTTCTGATAACGGAGCGAAAAATATGAAAACGCCACTCACGTATGGTGCCCACCGAATTCTTCACGATTTGTTTTCAAAAGGCGCGATGTTCAAAGGTGCGTTAAGCCGTGAAAAATTACCCGAACTGGAAGAGCGTGGCTTTGTCGCTACTAACGCCAATAATCTTGTATATCTGACCCCCACCGGCCAGCAATATGCAATTGAATCCTTTATTGGTGAGCATTCCAAAGTTTCGCAAGGTCTTTGCGGCAATACCATCGAGCAGGAAACACTTTCATCAGTATTAGCGCATTACCTGCCCAACACTCCTCTGGGTAAAGCCAGAGACCACGCTGTGATGCTGGCCTCTGCGGTCAAAGCTTCTTTTGCAGAATTGAAGCACTCCACCGGTGGTTTCGTAATTTCCCGCGATGGCGCCGCTCAGGTTATTGGCGAAAAAATTTCTGAAACAATAATCCCTGCGTCGGCCTTTAAACCGAGCACAGATGGAAAGGAAAAGCGGGGGGCAACCTTTACGATAAATATTGAGGTGGATGCCAGCAAAGCCATTCAAGCGCTTGATGAGTTCAGCCATGCATTCGATAAGCGCATAGCCTCCGCGTTAGAAAAAGGACTTATGCCAGGCGGTTCATTATGGTTTGTGATTAAGAGTCAACGTTAATGCCAGCCCGGTCTAAACGTCCATGCCGTCACCGGGGGTGTGCGGCGATAACCAACGATCCCAGCGGCTATTGCGATGCTCACCGGCAGCAACATGCTGGCGACGGTTGGCGCAACTACCAGGGCGGGAAAAGCCGGCATGAAAGGGGCTACGGTCGCCCCTGGGAAATCCGCCGCGCCAGAATCCTCCAGCGCGATAAATATCTATGCCAAAACTGCCGGCGTCATGGCATCGCCACCAAAGCGACCAGCGTCGACCACATCATACCCAAAGCGCGTGGCGGTACAGACGACGATTCCAATCTGGAGTCGTTGTGCTGGCCCTGCCATAGAGCGAAAACAGCAACAGAGAGAACACGATGAGCACCCCAAATCTCAAAATTGAATATGAAAACGGTAATTTGGTGACACTAGAAAAAGACGGAGTGTCCTTACTTCCGCTTAACGTTACGGCTATCCACTTTTCCCACACCATGAAGACCAAGCCACACCTCAAGGTTGAAATTGAGTCCGGTGGTGGTCCGTATGCAACCTCGCCAGAACCAGCAGCAGAGCCTGTCAACACAACTGATACTCCACCGACCAATGAGGGGGAAGTACTACCACGTGCAGCAGACGAAAGTCAGCGTATACGCCGTCCACGAAAGCGTAACCGCCACAACAATTCTTCCCGGAGCGAATAATGTTTAATCGTAATGAACTGACCATCTCTATGTTTTATGCATCCACTACTGATGCTGATGGCAACCGTATCGCCACTATTACCCTACAGGTGAATGATACAGAAGGTTCGCCAGTACAAAGCAGCCAGTTATTGTGTGTCACTGATAAGGCAGGAAAGAAAACGTATTCAGTCGGTGAGCAAAGCACGAAGAATGGCTCTGACCCTCTGTTGGTGGCGATTGAGAATTACTGGCGACAGAACACCCCAGCGGTCACTGGTAGTCTGATGTCGGATGTCACTGACTTCATCACCGGCAATGTAAATCAGTCTTCAACGTGGGTTGGTTTCAATGGCCTGAAGATCTTCGATGGTGTTCAGCTGGATACCCGCCTCCCTGAAAGCGTGCTACAGGCTGATGGTAGCTCCGCTACAGCGACAGGGTCCTGACAGCAGGCATTACAACAGGCGCTCACAGAGCGCCTGTGATAATGGCTGAATGCTTCACGAGTGTGGCTTTTTATTGGAGGTCATGATGAGTTACACCAGCTGTACCTATTGCGGTTCACGTCTCCATACGCGGGCTAACTGCCCGAAAACATGGGGCGGCTCATCGCGTCGCGCCCAGCTGCGCTGCAGCTATTGTGGCCAGTCCGGGCATAACTCGAATGCCTGCCCACATAATGCGAGCAGCGGTCGGCGGCGCAGCCTGAATGACGACTTCCACCTCGACTGAGGCAACTACCGCCATGGGGTAGGGGGGATCAAATCCCTAACCCCTTTCGCGCTTCGGGACTGCCGCTTCAGGTAAATTTTTGCGCGTGAGAAATAAAAACTTTTTTTTGGGCTGTTTTGGGGTGCTTTTGAATGAGTACAGGGATGCGATCACCTGGTGGCGGACGCAAATCGAATAACACTGGAAATCAGGTTAGTTCTTTAACCAGAGCGGTTTCTCCGCCGGATGAATTACTGGGCGATATGGCTATCGATGCCTGGAAACGGACGTGCAAAATTCTTATTAACCGTGGCACGTTCGAAATGGAAGATTGTTATTTGCTGATGGAATACTGCAACACCGTGCAGCTGCTGTACGACGCCAACCAGGAAATTAAAAGCGATGGCCTTGGTGATGATACCGCTGCCGGCGGTCAGAAACTTGGTGCGGCAGTGAAGGCGCGTAGCCGTTATATCAGCGAATTAATTCGACTCTCCGTTGTGTTAAAGCTGGACCCCAATAGCCGCATCCTGAAGAAACAGCCCGGAGATAATGACAAATCCAGCGGTGAGTTCGACGAGTTTTAATTTTGGTGCGGCCCTAATGACTTAAGGATGGAGCATGGCCGCATATCCAAACGTCAATGTGGCGAACAAATATGCGCGGGATATCATAGACGGGAAAATAGTCGCCTGCAGAGCTATTCGGCTGGCATGTCAGCGCCATTTTGACGATTTAAAAAAATCACTCGATAACAATTACCCTTACCGGTTCGACAGAGATTTAGCTGAGCGGGCCTGCCGGTTTGTTCAGAAATTACCGCACTCCAGTGGCGATTTGGCGGGGCAGAAATTAAAACTGGAACCTTGGCAAAGTTTTATTTTTTGTTCGATTTTTGGCTGGGTCACGAAAAAGGATAAAAAACGCCGATTTCGCGAAGCGTATATCCGGGTAGCCAGGAAAAACGGGAAATCGTTTTTTGCTGCCGGGATTGGCACCTACATGTTTTGCGCTGATGGCGAAAACAGCGCAGAAGTGTATTGCGGTGCGACAACTATGGCGCAGGCGAAAAAGGTCTTCACCCCAGCCAGGCAGATGGCCAGCCGCCTGCCGGCACTTCGCTCCAGATTTGATATTTCGGTATGGACCGACAGCCTGACACGCCCGGATGGTTCCGTTTTCGCACCTATGGCGGGGAAACCCGGCGATGGTGACAGCCCACATTGCGCGATCATTGACGAGTATCACGAACACGATACGGATCATATGTACGAGGCCATGACAATGGGGATGGGCGCCCGTTCGCAGCCGTTAACGCTCATTATCACGACAGCCGGCTCGTCACTGGAGTCCCCTTGCTATGACAAGGACAAGGAAGTCAAAGAGGTTATCGAAGGTATAACCCGTAATGATCGCCTGTTTGGCATGATTTACGAACTGGATGCTGGCGATGACTGGACCGACCCAAAAAACTTAATCAAAGCTAACCCAAATCTGGACGTTTCGGTTAAGTACAGCGACCTGGTTGAGCTTCTGGAAGTAGCGAAACAGGTTCCTCGCAAGGTTAACGCCTTCAAAACCAAACGCCTCAATATTTGGGTATCCGGTAAATCCGCGTTCTACAACATGGAGCAGTGGAAGGCTGCTGAAGACCCCGACCTTGAGCTGGCTGATTTTGCGAATGACAGCTGCAACATCGGTCTCGATCTCGCCAAAAAGCTGGATATGAACGCCGGGATACGACTATTTACGCGGGAAATTGAAGGTAAACGGCATTATTACTGCATCAAACCTAAATTTTGGGTCCCGGAAGACACTATCCATACAACCGATCCAAAACTGCTGAAAACTGCTGACAGGTATCAGAAGTTTTATGAAATGGGCGTGCTAGAAGCGACGGATGGCGCAGAGGCAGACTATCGCGAGATTCTGGCCAGTATTATCGATATGCAGGACGAAAACCGCATTGACGAGATTGATATCGACCCTGCAGGCGCAACAGCACTTCGCCACCAGTTGGAGGACAACGGATTTACCGTAGTCGATATCCGGCAGGATTACACCAATATGTCACCGGCGATGAAAGAGCTTGAAGCAGCTCTGGCCGGTGGTCGATTCCACCATGATGGCAATCCCATTCTGACCTGGTGTATCAGCAACGTTATCGGGAAATTTATACCCGGTAGCGATGATCTCGTTCGCCCGACAAAGGGAGACAATCAAAGCAAAATCGATGGAGCTACAGCGTTATTTAACGCCATGACTCGCGCAATGCTGCACGAAAGCAGCGGCGGCACATCGGTATATGATGAGGAAGACATAGCGTGTTAATCACAATTCTGAGTTTCATTATTGGCCTGGCCGGGGCTGTGCTCATATCCGCCGGAGCCTGGTTGATTTTGCCTGCTGCCGGTCTTATTACGGGTGGGTCAATATGTCTTATCTGGTCATATCTGACTGCGCGGGCGGTTTCAGCCGGTACCAAATTTCACGGGGGTGAATAATGTTTATCCCCCAAATGTTCAGAGGGCGCCAGCAATCGAGGGACGGTCTCTGGGAAGCCATGCTGGGCGGGGTTCGTTCAAGCCAGAGCAAAACTGGCATCATAATCACGCCGGAAACCGCTCTTGGACTTTCAGCGGTCCGGGCCTGTGTCACCCTCCTGGCGGAGTCAGTCGCGCAGCTGCCGTGCGAACTCTACCGGCGGGATAAAAATGGCGGGCGCCAGCGTGCGACGGACCACCCGGTTTATGACCTGATTCACTCCCAGCCCAACAGGAAAGACACCTCATTCGAGTATTTCGAGCAGCAGCAGGGGTTGCTGGGGCTTGAGGGAAATTGCTACTCGATCATCGAACGGGACGGAAAAGGCTACCCGAAAGAGCTGATCCCCATTAACCCGAAAAAGGTCATAGTGCTGAAAGGGCCGGACGGTATGCCGTATTACCAACTCCCGGAAGTCGGCGAAATACTGCCGATGCGCATGATGCACCATGTGAAGGTCTTTTCTCTGGATGGCTATATCGGCAGTTCCCCAATTCAGACGAACGCCGATGTTCTGGGGCTGAATCTGGCGGTTGAGGAGCATGCGGCCGCGACATTCCGGCGCGGGACAACGATGAGCGGGGTGATAGAGCGTCCGAAAGAGGCTGCGACCATTAAAAGCCAGGATGCTATTGATCGCCTGCTGGCGAAATGGACCGAGCGCCATTCCGGTATTCACAATATGTTCTCTGTAGCATTGCTGCAGGAGGGCATGAGCTACAAACAACTGTCGCAGGATAACGAAAAGGCGCAGCTGCTACAGTCGCGGCAGTGGGGCGTGGAAGAGGTCTGCCGGCTCTATAAAATCCCGCCACATATGGTGCAGATGCTGGCGAAAGCAACCAACAACAACATCGAGCACCAGGGCCTGCAGTTCGTGATGTATACGCTGCTGGCCTGGCTGAAACGCCATGAGGGTGCGCTGCAGCGCGATCTGCTTCTGCCCAGCGAACGCCGCGATTTGTACATCGAGTTCAATGTTTCCGGGCTGCTGCGAGGCGATCAGAAATCACGCTATGAATCTTATGCGCTGGGCCGCCAGTGGGGATGGCTATCCACTAACGATATCCGGCGTATGGAGAATCTGCCGCCAATTGCCGGCGGGGATAAATATCTGACGCCGCTCAATATGGTCGACAGCGCGAAGATCCTTCCTGGCGATAAATCGCCGACAGCAAAACAGCTGGCCGAAATCGAAACCCTTCTGGCCAGAGCCTGATTATTTCCCGCCGCGCGGGATGACCTGGAAGACAACATGACAACGAAATTAATTAACCTGCCGCACCTGGCAGATATGGTCTTTGGCGTGCCGCATTACGTGACGCGGCAAACAATGGACTCCGTGAAAGCGGTGCTCATCCCCCGTATTCAGGGGATCACCGAAGATGCCGCCATTCAGATGGCATTGAATCCGGGTAAATCACCTGCTGCTGAGCAGGTCCAGCCCACCGGCGGGGTGGCGGTGATCCCCGTTCACGGCATTCTCGTTCCACGCCGGGGGCAGATTACGGCGATGTGCTCCGAGCTGACCAGCTACGAGCGGATCCGCGGGCAGTTGCAGGCGGCGTTAAACGACCCCTCAATCAGCGAAATCGTTCTGGATATTAACTCCGGCGGCGGCGCAGCGGTGGGGTGCAAGGAGCTGGCCGATTACATTTATCAGTCTCGCGATACGAAGCCCATCACGGCGATTGTGAACTACAGCGCGTATTCCGCCGCGTATTTCATCGCATCGGCCTGCAGCAAAATCATCGTCAGCCAGACCAGTGGCGTGGGGTCGATTGGTGTGATCATGGAGCACCTCGATACGTCGAAGATGGAAGAAAAAATGGGGCTGACGTTCACCACCATTTACCGGGGAGATAACAAAAATAACGGCACCCAACATGAACCACTGAGTGAAGAGTCGCTGGGTATGTTCCAGGGCATGATCGACGAAATGTACGAGACGTTTACGGGGTCGGTGGCCGAATATCGCGGCCTGAAGCAGCAGGCCGTCATTGATACGCAGGCGGGGCTGTATTTTGGCCCTGGCGCGGTGTCTGCCGGCCTGGCGGATGAAGTCTCTGACCCCCAGGCGGCGATCAATGCTATCGCGGCAAAGTATCAGCAACCCCGTCAAAAAACCTCCATTCAGATGCAGGCAGCCGCGATGGACCTGCAAACCAAAATGTAACCCGGCGCAAACACAAACCGCGTCACCTTAAGCAGCCAGCAGGCTGCTTTTTTTATGTCTAAAAAGAGAGAAATAAAATGCCACATATTGAAGAATTGCGTCGTAAGCGTGCGGGTATCAACGAACAGGTTCAGGCCCTGGCAACCATTGACGCCAGCGGCAGCACGCTGACTGCGGAGCAGCTGACGGAGTTTGCGAACCTGCAGCAGCAGTTCACTGATATCAGCGCCAAAATTGAACGCCTGGAAGCCGCCGAACGTGCTGCGGCGCTGGTCGCAAAACCCGTGAAAGCGACTCAGCAGGCCCCCGGCATTATTGTTAAGCAGGAGCCGAAACAGTACACCGGTGCTGGCATGACCCGACTGGTTATGTCTGTCGCCGCAGGCGCAGGGAATCTGCAGGACGCGGCAAAATTCGCTTCAGAAGAGCTGAATGACCAGTCCGTATCGATGGCCATTTCAACCGCTGCGGGTTCCGGTGGGGCGCTCATCCCGGAGAACATGCAAAACGAAGTCATCGAGCTGCTGAGCGACCGTACCATTGTCCGTAAGCTGGGTGCCCGCTCCGTTCCGCTGCCTAACGGCAATCTGACGTTACCGCGCTCGGCTGGCGGTGCAACGGCCAGCTACACCGGCGAAGGAAAGGATGCCAAGACGTCTGAATCAAAATTCGACGACGTAAAACTGAGTGCCAAAACCATGATCGCCCTGGTCCCGATGTCGAACCAGCTGATTGGTCGCGCCGGTTTTAACGTTGAGCAGCTGGTCCTGCAGGATATTCTGACCGCCATCGCTGTTCGTGAGGATAAAGCGTTTATGCGCGATGACGGTACCGGCGATACACCGATTGGTATGAAGTCGCGTGCGACGCAGTGGAACCGCCTGCTGCCGTGGGAAGCGGGTTCCACGATCAACCTGAACACGGTTGATGAGTACCTGGACAAGATTATTCTGATGGCGATGGATGGCAACAGCCTGATGATCCGTTGCGGCTGGGGTATGTCGAACCGTACCTATATGAAGCTGTTTGGCCTGCGTGACGGCAACGGCAACAAAGTCTACCCGGAAATGGCGCAGGGTATGCTCAAGGGCTATCCGATTCAGTATACCAGCGCGATCCCGGTTAACCTGGGCGAAAGTGGTAAGGAAACGGAAATTTATTTCGCCGACTTCAATGATGTTGTCATCGGTGAAGATGGTTCCATGAAGGTCGATTTCTCCAGAGAAGCCACCTATCTCGATGCAGAAGGTAACCCAGTTTCCGCGTTCTCGCGTAACCAGTCGCTGATCCGCGTCGTCCTCGAACACGATATCGGCTTCCGTCATCCGGAAGGCCTGGTGCTGGGTACCGGCGTCCTGTTCTAACCCACCCCCTCTGTTAATAAAGCCCGCATATGCGGGCTTTTCCCTTAAAGGAGAATGCTATGGCTGCGAAAAATAAAGCAGTGGAGCCGGAAGAAACGGTCGTACAGGACAACCATACGACCGAGACCGCACAGGACAACCATGCGACTGAGACCGCACAGGATAACCGTGCGACCGTGGTCGCACAGGCAGAACGTAAATCCGTTGTGTTCCTCGGTCCGCATAGCCGTTATTCCCGTGGTGATATCGCGTGGTTTGAAGGATCGCACGCCGAAGAGCTGGTTAAGCGCCGTATCGCGGTATGGCCGAAGGATGCCGAACGTGCGCTGAAACCGAAGCCGGGAGACAGCGATTTTGATACTGAAATTGGATGATGTGAAAACCCAGCTACGCCTGGAACTGGATTTCATGGAGCATGACGCCATGCTCACGCAAATGGTGAACGCCGCGCAGCGGAGCATCGAGCGTGATTATTACTGCAAGCTGGTCACCAGTGATGAAGAGCTGCAGGCACTCCCGGAGACCGTCCGCGGATTTATCGCGGATGAAGATATCCGGCTGGCCATTCAGTTTCTGGTCAGCGATGCGTATCTGAATGGCCATACCGGACAGTGGCTGGAAACCGCTGCGGTGAGGCATCTTCTTTTCCCCCTGCAGGAGCATACGCTATGAGCCTGAAACCGGGTGATATGAACTGTCGCATTGCGATTAGCTACGTTCAGTCCGGTCGGGGGCCGCTGGGCGAACCGCTACCGGAAAAGCAGGTTGAATCGGGAAAAGCGTGGGCAAAGCGGGAGCTGGTATCGGGGCGGAAAGTCCGCACGCTGGATCAGCAGCAGGTGGTGGAAACCTGCCTGTTTACGGTCTATCCGGGTGTGCTGGTTGATATTGACTGGAAAATCACGACGAAAAATCTGGTTTATACCGTCCGTAATATCGACCGCAAAACGGACCGGATCATTATCACGGGGGAGGCTGACGGGCGGCATGATAGAGCTGGCGATTAAGGGTGCGCTGGAGCGCATCACCGGCATGAATGCGTATCCGCTTTTACTGCCGGACACGGTCCAGGAAGGAGCGACCTTTCAGCGTATCTCTGACCCGGAAATGGTCTCGGGAATGTTGCGAACGGGGATCGTATCTGCCCGTATCCAGGTGAACCTGTACCTTCTCGATAATTACACCTCACTGCTGCAGCTGGATAAAAAAATCTGGACGGAACTGAAGTCAGTCGTTCATGGCCAGCTGGAGGGTATCCCGGTTCAGTATGTGGAGCGAGGCGGTATCCATCAGGATAAAAACCAGCTGACGAATCGTCGCATTCAGTATCGCCTGACCCGCGATTTCATCATTCACTACGTGGAGGACTCCTCGTGATCCGAATGGAAGTTAAAGGGCTGGATGAGCTGGAGCGGCAGTTAATGGCCCTGGGCGAAAAAGTGGCGACGAAGGTATTGCGGGATGCCGGGCGCGAAGCGCTAAAGGTCGTCGAGGAAGATATGAAGCAGCATGCCGGCTTTGACGAAACGTCTGCCGGGCCGCACATGCGGGACTCAATCAAAATCCGCTCTTCCACCCGCAAGGGTAAAGGGAACGCGGTTGTAACGCTCCGTGTTGGCCCCAGCAAGCAGCACCATATGAAGGCGCTGGCGCAGGAGTTTGGCACGATTAAACAGGTTGCAGACCCCTTTATCCGACCCGCCCTGGATTACAACCTCCAGACCGTTTTGCGCGTGTTAACCGTGGAAATCCGAAACGGCATTGAAAACAGGTAGCATCCGCTGCCGTATAAAAAGAGAGAGAAACATGGCTGATAAAACTTCACCTGAATATGCGATGTTGCCAGCGGGCACCATTGTGAAATACGGGGAGCCTGGCGCTGCCACGTCAGCGCTGAAACCGCTGATTAACTGTAAAGCGCTGGGTGCAATGGGCAGACGGGGGGCTTTGTCGACTGCACCACGTTACTGGATAAGCAGAAACAGTCCATCAGCGATCTGCCTGACGGGCCTGAAAAGTCGCTGGGCTTTATTGATGATCCAGGCAATACCGATTTTGCCGCGCTGCTGAACGCAGCAGAGGCCCGCAAGACCATCCAGTTATACGTCGAATTACCCAACAAGCGAACAGCGACGATGCTCCTTGCGCTGTCCGGGTGGCAGATGAATGAAATCGCCGCTCCGGCGAATGAGGTCATCCAGATCACTGTTCAGGGTAAGCAGAACAAGATCACCTGGGGAACCGTCGCTGATACCAGCGGCGCCTGATTAACTTAACTTTTAAACCGCCACCTTCGGGTGGCTTTTTATTTTTAAGGACTACCTGTGAAAGACAAAGATTACCTGTCCACGCTGAAATCCGCGTTGCTTAAATCGGAGCCAACCGTCATTAAAACCGAGTTGTTTGGCGCTACCGTATTCATCCGCCGCCTGACCGGGGATTACCTCATCAGCTACGAAGAGAAAATGGCTGAAACCGCAAAAGCTGGCGCAGCGCGCGAGGCATCGGAGCAAGTCATCCAGATCGTCATCGATGCACTGGTTCAGCCGGATGGAACGGCCATTCCGGATGAGTTTAAACCCACGGCAGCCGAGCTGCTGAAGGCCCATGAAAACCCCGAACTGCTGGCTGCAGTGGAAAAAGTGAAGCAACACGCAATCGGCAAGCTGGAGGAAGCGGAAAAAAACTGAGTGACTCGCCCTGGCTGGAGCTGATTTTCTGGCTGGCCGACCGCTGGGGCGAGCCTGACCCATCCAAAATTGCCGCATTGCCGGCAAACACTCTGTACCACTGGCGAGCCTACTTCCTGAAACAGGGCACTTTCCGCCGTCCTGGCGATGAAAACACGCCACCTACCGAAACCACACCTGCGCCATCCCGGGTCGATGATGAATGCGCGGCAGTCATGAGGGCATTAATGTAATGGCAGACGTCGCATCTTTAGCGGTCGGGCTGCACCTGAACGCAGCCAGTTTTAAATCCCAGCTGCTGGGAGCGTATGGCGATGCGGAGAACCAGTCACGACGGTTTAACCGTAATGCCCAGGCGGACGCGAAAAAGACGGAGGACGCCTATAAGAAGGTCGGTCTGTCGATATCCGGGATGGCCAGCCGGCTGGCGGGGCTGGCAGGAGCCGGCCTTTCCATCGGTACGATCGTCACCACGTCCAGACAATATGGACAGGCATTATCAGACCTGCAGGCCATCACCGGTGCGACTGCTGCTGAAATGAAAGCGCTGGATCTGGCTGCGCAGGAAATGGGACGCACGACAGAGTACAGCGCCAGCCAGGCCGCCGAGGCGCTAAAGCTGATGGCGTCGGCTAAACCGGAGCTTTTAAAAACGTCCGATGGACTGCAGAAGGCTACGAACAGCGCGCTTATCCTGGCGCAGGCCGCCGGCACAACGCTGCCCGATGCGACCAGAACGCTGGCGCTCTCCTTAAACCAGTACGGGGCGAGCGCGCAGGAGGCGGATCGTTATATCAACGTGCTGGCCGCCGGCGCGAAGTACGGGTCGTCGGAGATTGTGGATACAGCGGCCGCCATTAAAAATGGTGGCGTCGCAGCCGCACAGGCCGGCGTTGGTTTTGAGCAGCTGAATGCCGCGATTCAGGTGCTGGCAGAGCGTGAAATTAAAGGCGGTGAAGCCGGCACGGCGCTGCGTAACGTCATCCTGAATCTGGAAAAGGGCACGGACAAGAGTCTCAAGCCGTCCGTGGTTGGTCTCAGCCAGGCGCTGACCACTCTTTCCGGGAAAAATCTCTCCACGGCCCAGGCCGTAAAACTGTTTGGCGTGGAGAACCTGAATGCGGCGTCTATCCTGGTCCAGAACCGTTCAAGGCTTGATGAGCTGACCGCTTCCCTGACCGGTACCAAAACGGCGCATGAGCAGGCATCCATCAGGGTTAACAACCTGAACGGCGATTTGCTGGGTCTGAGCAGTGCGTTTGAAGGGATGGTCATTAAGATCGGCCAGAGCAGTAACGGGCCACTCCGCAGCGGGATTCAGGTTGCCACGGAGGCACTGAACAGCCTGGCAGACAATTTCAACACCGTCTCCAGCGTGGCGCTTTACAGTCTGATCCCCGTGCTATCCACGAAACTGACCGCAGGGCTGCGGGAGAATATCGCGGCCTGGCGGGAAAGCCAGGCGGCGGTAAAAGCGCGGGCGCAGGCTGATGCGGATATTGCCCGCAAAACGCTGGATTCGACAGCTGCCATCCTGAAACAGAACGACGCTGAGTTTGGCCACTACCGGCAGATGGAGCGGACGGCTAAACAGTACGGGATGAATATCAGTTACCAGGATGAGTTTACCCGGCTTATCCGGCAGGAAACTGAGCAAACGAACCTGGCCAGCCAGGCGAAACTGAAACTGGCGGCGGCAAACCGGCAATTGTCGATATCAGCCCGCGCGGCCTCCGTTGCGGTGGGGCTGGCAAGAGGCGCATTAAATTTAATCGGTGGTCCGTTCGGCGCCGCGATGCTGGCCGGTTCGGGCCTCCTTTACTTTCATGAGAAAGCAAAGGAGGCCAGGCAGTCAGCCATTGATTTAAAAGATGCCGTTGTCGAAACCAGTGAAGCGCTGATGCGCCTCTCGCTTAACCAGCTAAATGTGAAGCAGTTCGACCTGGAGGATCAGTACGAAAACCAGGTCGTGCAGCGTAACCAGCTGATGAAAGAGATTCAGGATGCCGACAGTCGTATCGACAGCCTGAAAGGGTTTGACCCCTTCGGCCAGCTGGAAGGGGTAACAAAAGGCCAGGCGCGTGCACGGGCGGATCTCGAAAGCGTTAACGAGGGACTCCGCAAAACCGAGGAAAACATTAAGCGTGTCAGTGATGCAAAAACACTGGCTCAGCTGGGTTTATCGGGAAAAATAACCTCCCTTACGGACGATCTGAAAGGGGCGTTAAGCACGCCCCCCAAAGAGACCGGAGATGGAAATCCATGGGGCGGCGATGGCGGTACCGGCACGGGGAAAGGCAGTAAGTCCCAGGTCGACCAGTTCAAAACGCTGCGGCAGCAAATTGAAGAAGCCCATGCATCCAGCCTGGCCAGAATTAACCTGCAGGAAAAGGACAGCAACAGGGAGCTGCAGGAAGCGGCGAAGAAAAATGGCGCCAGTGATGCTGACCTGCAGCGCGCGCTGTTAATGAACGCAGAGAATTACCAGAAACAGCGACTGGATCTGGCCGCGCAGTATTCCCCCGCCCAGGAAACTCTGCGAAAAGAGCAGGAAGCCAGCCGGGACCTGGCTGAGCTTTTCAAAGCCCGCCTTCTTGATGAAAAAGAGTACCAGGCCGCACGAATAACGCTGGCCAGAGATACCGCGAAAGAGCTGCTGCAGGCGCATGCCGATGAAATCGCTGCGCCGGCACTGGATATCGCCGGCGAAGTTGATCCACTGGTCTCGCTGCGCAATCAGCTTGCGCAGCGGCAGGCATTGCTGCAGGCGTACTACCAGGGCAGCGCGATCAGCAAAGAACAGTACGAAATGCTGATGCAGAAGGCGACGAAAGAATCCGCCGATGCGCAGTATCAGACGTCGCTGGAGTTATACCGATCACAGGGAGAATTCCAGAGCCTGGCCGTCGGGTTATTTGAAACGGCCCATGAGCGCTCAAGCAACTTCCTGACGAGCATGCTGACGCGGACGAGAAGCTTTAAGGAGAACATGGCTGACCTGTTTTCCTCGCTCACGCAGTCGATCATAAAAAACCTCGTTGATATGGCCGCTCAGGCACTGGTCACCAGTTCCGTCATGCAAACCATTATGGGCGTGGTGGGCGTCGGGACCAGCGTTGTCACGGGCGCTGCGGGCGCAGGCTCGGGGACGGCGATCCAGAATGCCGCCAGTAACTTCCAGTTCAACGCCAAAGGCGGCGTTTACGACTCGCCGTCGCTGAGCGCATACAGCAACCAGGTCTACGACTCTCCGCAGTTCTTCGCTTTCGCAAAAGGGGCCGGCGTATTTGGCGAGGCCGGGCCGGAGGCCATCATGCCACTGACGCGTGCCGGCGATGGTTCGCTGGGTGTACGCGCTGTCGGTGGTGGTCAGAACGCCGGCGCGTCGGAAGGGCCAAAAGTCTATATCACGATTGAAGGCGGAAACACCTCAACGCAGGCGCCGTCTGGTTTTGAGCAGTTTGGCCAGCAGATCGGCTCGTTTGTGGAGAAAAAATACAGGGAGCTGATGGCGCAGGATATGCGCCCTGGCGGGATGGTCTGGAATGCAGTTAAAGGGCAACGCTAATGGCTATTGAGATATTCACCTGGAGTCCGCGGGTTAATCCCCAGCAGACCGTTAACTTTCGTGTCCGGAAGGCGCAGTTCGGTGACGGGTATACGCAGGTATCCGGCGATGGTATTAACACCCGATCACAGGACTGGGAGCTGAGTTTTGTCGGTACGGAGGACTATATCCGTCCGATTAAGCAGTTCTTCGACCGTCATGCAGGCACCCGCGCGTTTCAGTGGACCCCGCCTCTGGAAGAGGTGGGGCTTTTCCGCTGCGAACAATATAAACCGGTGCCGCTGGGCGGCGGAAATTACTCACTTTCAGCCACTTTTATTCAGGCATTTAAACCATGAGCCTTAACGCGAATTATCAGAAGTTAGAGCCAGGCGATGAGGTTCGTCTCCTGGAGATCGATGGCCAGGCGTTTGGCCTGGATGAGGTTTTGTATTTCCACGGCTATAACGTTCCCCATACTGCAGCCGAAATCCTCGCCGCTGGCGGCGACCTGGATAAGCTGCCGGCGAAAAGCATCTGGTGGCAGGGGCGGGAGTATAAAGCCTGGCCATGTGAAATCGAAGGGATCGAGTCATCCACCACGGGCAGCGACGCGCAGCCAACGCTGCGGGTAGGGAATATCGACGGAAAGATATCCGCGCTCTGTCTTCATTACGACGATCTGGCTCTGGCGCGGGTTGTCATCCACGACACGCAAAAACAGTATCTCGATGCGAAGAACTTTCCGGAAGGGAATGCCTCAGCTGATCCGACGCAGGAGAAACGGCGCCTTTTCTTCATCGACGTAAAGCATTATGAAGACGATGAGAAGGTGGAATTTACTCTCTCCAGCCCGTTTGCCCTGCAGGGGATGATGATCCCCACTCGCCAGCTGCATGCGATTTGCACCTGGTGTATCCGCAATCAATACCGCAGCGGTAACGGGTGCGACTATGCCGGCACCCGGTATTTTGACAGGAACAATCAGCCAGTTGATGACCCGTCGCAGGATGTCTGCAACGGCACGCTCACGGCCTGCAAATTACGTCATGGTGAGAATAGCGAACTGCCGTTTGGCGGGTTCCCCGGCACTTCATTAATCAGGAGCTGATATGCGTCAGAAAACGATTAAGGCCATCCAGGAACATGCGGCCGCAGAATATCCGCGCGAGGCCTGCGGCCTCGTCGCCCAGAGGGGCCGAGCGGAGCGTTATTTCCCCTGCCGGAACCTGGCCACAGAGTCGAAAGATAATTTTGTGCTGGCGCCGGAGGATTATGCGGAGGTTGAGGAATGGGGAACGATCACCGGTATTGTTCACAGCCATCCTGATGCCACCACCCAGCCGAGCGAACTGGATAAAGCGCAATGCGACGCGACCCTTCTCCCCTGGCATATTATCAGCTGGCCAGAAGGCGATCTCCGTACCATCCACCCGCGTGGTGAGTTGCCGCTCCTCGAACGACCATTCGTGCTGGGCCACTACGATTGCTGGGGCCTGGTGATGAGCTATTTTCGGCAAACCCACGGCATCGAGCTGCACGATTACCGCGTCGATTATCCGTGGTGGGAAAAGGAGTATCCGGACAATTTTTATCAGGACTGCTGGTATGAATGCGGGTTCCGTGAGTTTGATGGTCCACCGCAACCGGGTGATATGGTGATCATGCAGGTGCAGGCGGATAAGTGGAACCACGCCGGGATTCTGCTGGAAGGGAACCTGCTGCTGCATCACCTGTATGGCCATCTCAGCAAGCGCGTGCCGTATGGTGGGTACTGGATGGAAAGGACAATGAAAATCGTTCGATATCATTCTCTATGTTAACCTTTTGTTGAAACAGCAAAAGGATATAGGGAATGAAAAAAGCTATCTTCGGAGCCACATTACTTCTGGCATCATCAACTTTTGCGGGAACAGTTGATGATTATTTATCACGCCATCCGCAATTAAAAGAAAGCGCCACTGTCGATATTTATGTAAAACGCATGGCATTCATGATGGCATTAATGGATGCACAACAACGATATAATAGGTCAGACGATGACTTTATATATCAACTCCTTTCAAGCAATGGTGATAAATATGCCAGGATGGGCGTAAGGAAATTTGCCCGTGATTGCAGGATAGAGAGGAGTATAGGTCAAAGTGGCGATCTTAATAAAGAAGAGTGTGATTTAATAATCAAGACAGACAAACAAAAATAGATTAAATAAAAAGCAGCATTTGAAATGCTGCTTTTTTCTGTTAGGTGCCAAATGAAAGAAACAATGACCAAAATAATACTTTCTGGAGTATTAGGTAAAACTTTTGGGAAAATTCACTACCGTTTAATTAGCACTGTTCATGAAGCAGGGCAGGCATTATCGGCAACGATACCAGGCTTCGAAAAATTCATGATTACCAGCAAAGAGCGTGGACTAACCTATGCGGTATTTAAGGGTGAAAAAAATATTGGGAAGGATGACTTAGGATTTCCTGTTGGTGGTGAAGTCATCCGAATTGTTCCTGTTTTAATTGGTAGTAAAAAGGCGGGACTGCTTCAAACAATTCTTGGAGCAGTTATTATTGTTGCCTCTGCTGTCGGCTCTTACTTTGTTCCTGGCAACCCCGTGTCAGCATTTGGTTATAAAATGGGGGCTGCTATGATGCTCGGCGGCGTTGTTCAGATGCTCTCCCCACAGCCAGCAGGCCTGGCCCGAAAAGAATCCGCTGACAATAAAGCGTCCTACGCCTTTGGGGGCGTGACGAATACTGCCTCTCAGGGATACCCGGTCCCTTTGCTTTATGGCAAACGCCGAATTGGCGGAGCCATTATATCTGCCGGTATTTACGTAGAAGACCAGCAATAAGTTTTATTCAGTAAACCATCCAATTCAGGCCACCTTGCGGTGGCTTTTTTTATGGGCGTAATATGGCAAATAACATAATTAAAGGGCGCAAGGGTGGCGGCTCAAAGCAGCGTACACCGACGGAACAGCCGGATGATTTACAGTCCGTTGCGAAAGCCAAAATTCTGCTCGCATTAGGTGAGGGTGAATTTGCAGGTGGTTTAACCGGGAAAGATATTTATCTTGATGGCACCCCGCTTGAAAATGCTGATGGTTCGCAAAACTTCAGTGGCGTGTCCTGGGAATTTCGCCCCGGCACGCAGGCTCAGACTTATATTCAGGGTATTCCCGGTACTGAAAATGAAATCAGTGTGGGATCGGAAGTTTCCAGCAAGACAGCCTGGACCCATACCTTTACTAATACCCAGCTTTCTGCCGTTCGTGTCCGCCTGAAATGGCCGTCCCTGATGAAACAGGAAGATGACGGCGACGTGGTGGGCAATACCGTCAAGTATGCGATTGACCTGCAGACCGACGGCGGCGCTTGGCAGACGGTGCTGGAAACCGCTGTCACGGGTAAAACCACCTCCGGTTATGAGCGGAGCCATCGTATTGATCTGCCCCAGGCCGGCAGTACCTGGACGCTACGCCTGCGTAAAATCTCTCCGGATGCAAACAGTGTCAAAGTTGGCGACGTGATGACGCTGCAGAGCTATACCGAAGTGATTGACGCGAAGCTGCGTTATCCCAACACCGCGCTGCTTTATATCGAGTTCGACTCCAGCCAGTTTAATGGCTCCATTCCGCAAATTTCCTGCGAGCCGCGTGGGCGCGTGATTCGTGTGCCGGATAACTACAATCCGGAAACCCGCGAATATACCGGCGTCTGGACCGGCGGGTTCAAATGGGCCTGGACGGATAACCCGGCCTGGATCTATTACGACATTGTTATAGCTGACCGTTTTGGTCTCGGTAATCGTCTGAGCAGCGCCAATATTTCGAAATGGACGTTGTACCAGATTGCACAGTACTGCGATCAGCTGGTTCCTGACGGGCGCGGTGGTGACGGCATGGAGCCGCGCTATACCTGTAACGTCTATGTCCAGGAACGCAACGATGCTTACACCGTGCTGCGAGACTTTGCCGCCATTTTCCGGGGCATGACCTGCTGGAACGGTGAGCAGATTGTTGTGCAGGCTGATATGCCGCGTGATGTCGATTTTACCTATACGCGCGCCAATATTATCGGCAAACCCCGTTATTCGAGCAGCAGCAGCCAGGTTCGGTACACCAACGCCCTGGTTTCCTGGTCTGATCCGGATAATGCTTATGCTGATGCAATGGAGCCGGCGTTTATCCCGGAACTGGTTTCCCGCTACAGTTTTAACCAGCTCGAAATGACCGCGATTGGCTGTACGCGCCAGAGCGAAGCCCACCGTAAGGGGCTGTGGGGCATACTGACCAACAATAAGGACCGCATGGTCGAAATTGATGTGGGGCTGGACGGTCGCATTCCTCAACCCGGTTATATCATTGCCCTGGCGGATGAGTTGCTGGCCGGACGGGTCAACGGCGGGCGAATCAGCGCGGTGAATGGCCGGGTGATTACGCTGGATCGTGATGTGGATGCCAAACCTGGCGACCGCCTCCAGCTAAACCTGCCATCCGGGATCTCACAGAGCCGGACTATTCAGGCTGTTAACGGACGCCGGCAGATTACGGTCACAACGGCGTACAGTGAGACACCAGAACGGGAATGCGTCTGGGCCATTGAATCCGATGACCTCTTCCTGCAGCAGTACCGGGTTACAGGGGTAAAAGAGAACAGCGATGCCACCCTCACGATCACCGGCGTGGCACATGATCCGGATAAATTCGCCCGCATCGATACCGGCGCTATTATCGACCAGCGCCCGGTTAGCGTATTGCCGGCGGGCAACCAGTCACCTCCAGAGGATATTGTCATCACATCCCGCTCGGTCGTGAATCAGGGGATCAGCGTCGAAACGATGCAGGTTAACTGGTCAGCGGTCAGCGGTGCTATTGCCTACGAAGCGCAGTGGCGCCGTAACGACGGGAACTGGATTAATGTGCCGCGCAGCTCGACCACCTCGTTTGAGGTCAGCGGCATTTATGCCGGTCGTTACCTGGTTCGCGTCTGCGCGATCAATGCGGCGGAGATCTCGAGCGGCTGGGCGTATTCCGAAGAGAAGACCCTGACCGGGAAAGTTGGCGAACCGCTGCCGCCGTTGGCGCTGACAACCGTTTCACTGACCGCAGGTATTGAAATCCGCTGGGAGTTTCCTGCAGGAGCAGAGGATACTCAGCGTACTGAACTGCAGTACAGCCCGAACCAGAACGGCAACGGAGCACTGCCGCTAACTGATTTGGCGTACCCCGGTAAAAAGTATCAGCAGATGGGCCTGCAGATTGCCACGCAGTTCTGGTACCGCGCGCGTCTGGTTGACCGCCTGGGCAATGCCTCGTCATGGACCGACTGGGTGCAGGGAATGTCCAGCGATAACGTCAGTGATTACTTCCAGCAATTGGATGAAGCCATTAAAGATACGGAAACGTATCAGTCACTGGTGAAAGAGATTGATACCCGGGCCGTGGCCGAAGAGGTGGACTCGGCAATTGAAGCAGCGAAAAAGGACGTTGCTTCACAGGTAACGGATGCGAAGCAGGAAGCGCAGCAACTGGTGCAGGAAACTAGAAATGACATCGAACAGGCCCTGGCGGATGAGGCGCTGGCGCGGGCCAGTGCTATTGCTCAGGAATCGGCTGACCGGACAGCAGCCATCGCGCGCGAGTCGGCTGAACTGTCTGATGCCATTGCCCGGGAGTCTGCTGACCGGGCAAACGCTATTGCACAGGAATCGGCTGAACTATCGGATGCCATCGCCCGGGAAGCAGCTGATCGAGCTTACGCGCTGGCAGATGAAGCCCGGGCCCGGGCAACGGCGATTTCAGATGCCGTGAAGGATGAAGCTGCTGCCCGGAGTAAGGCTATTGCTGACGAAGCACAGAAACGTAACGATGCTATCGCTGCAGAAAATGCCGCCCGAGTGAAAGCTGTATCTGAGCTTGACACCAGAACAGCCGATGCACTGGCAAATGAAACAGCTGAGCGTATTAGTGCGGTGTCCAGTGAAGCGAAAGCGCGTGCGGATGCATTGTTGAATGAGGAGAATAATCGCGAAGCCGCGATCCGTTCCCTCAACTCACAGCTGCAGACGGCTACAGAGTCACTGGCACAACAAATCTCCCAGGTTGCCGCCGGTACGGGCGAACAGTTTGATCCTCTGAATATCTGGTATTTTGATACCAGCAATGAGGGCTGGACCGAAGATGACAATGGTTACACGCCAATGATCGTCACGGATGATGGATGGTTGAAAGCGGATAACGGTACTTCCAGTGCCCGCTCCCCGAATGATTTGGGCATCGATGCCGCCGCCTACCGCTTCATCAAGCTTCGCCTGAAAAAAGTCGGTAACCCGGCATGGAATGGACGCCTGCTCTGGATTGGCGCGGACGAATCCGGCTGGGATAATGCGCGTTCAGTTGTGATTGATGAGCCGGAATATGACGTTAACGATACGGCGACGGTCACGCTGCATGATATTCCGTGGCTGCCATCGCAGCGCATCCGTCGTTTCCGTTTAGATCTGGCGCAGGGTCAGAATGAAGAGAATTACTTCTTAATTGACTGGCTGGCCGTGGGACGTCCGACGCCGGGGGCCGGCATGGCCGCGCTGCAGAACGAGCAGCTTGCCCGGACGCAGGCGGACGCGGCAGAGGCGGCAAACAGACAAGACCTGGCTGTTCAGCTGCGAGGCTCGTATGACGGAAATGATCTGACCAAAGTCAGTTCTGGTCTGATTTATCAGGAACAACAGGCACGAGTCACAGGGGACAAGGCCGAAGCTTCCGCCCGACAGTCTCTTGAGACCCGGATCAACGACAGCCTGTCAACGATAAACCAGTCCCTTGATACGCTGAATACAGCCGATGAGGCGATGGCATCCGACATCACCGGCCTGAAGTCATCCCTGGCCGGAAAGGCCGATGCGTCGGCGCTGACGACGCTGAAAACGCAGGTTACCACGCAGGGGGACACGTTGGCTTCTCAGGGGGCCAGTCTCACGAACCTGCAGAATAGCCTGAACCGCCTCAGCAGCGATGTGAGCAAAAAAGCAGATGCTGCCGCTGTCCAGTCACTGCAGAATCAGGTAACTCAGCAAGGTAAGGATATCACTGCCGCTAACAGCAGCATCACGAACCTGAAAACGTCGCTCGATACGACTGACAGCAATGTGGCGAAGAAGGCTGACGCGACGACAGTCAGTGACCTGACATCCCGTGTTACATCCGCGGAAGGAAAAGTGTCGAGTCAGGGCAACAGCATTACCCGGCTGAACAATTCGCTGAACAATGTTATCGCGGATTCCGACGCTGCTTCCGCCATTCCAGGCAACCTTATCGTCAACCCGTCCTTTGAACGTGGAACGGACGGGTATATCGGGGTTAGTGCACAGAGCACGGTGGTGGCAGTACAGGCGCCGCGAACCGGTACACGTGCACTAAAAGTTGATCCTGGCAGTGTTGCCCCGGGTCAGACTATCGACTTTGTTAAGGGTCGCACTTACGAGGTAGGTGTTTGGGTTAAGCAGATCGCGGGCACGACGGACAATGGCGCCGGCAACAATAAGTTAAGAATCGGCAACAGCGCAGGTAATCCAGTACTGGAGGTTCCGTATACCGGAGCTGGTACGGACTGGACAAAATACAGTAAGCGCTGGAAAGCAACGGAAACAGCCCGCCTTCCAGTAACACTGAATAACTACCTGACAGCCGGAAATCGTTATTTTGATGACTTCTATGTCATCGATGTGACAGACAGCGTCAATATAGACGCCAACGCCTCTGCTATCGCTTCAGTCCAGAATACGGTGACGCAGCAGGGTAAGGATATTACGTCACAGTCATCCAGTATCACAGATCTGAAAAACAGTCTAAAAACGACGGATGCGAACGTTGCGAAGAAAGCTGATGCTGCCGCTGTACAGACGCTGCAAAATACGGTGGAGCAGCAGGGCAGAGATATCACCACTGCATCCAGCGATATCTCCGGTCTGAAAAACAGTCTCAGCACGACGGATGCGAACGTGGCTAAAAAAGCGGATGCTTCTGCCCTGGGCGCGCTGCAGAGCACCGTGACGCAGCAGGGTAAAGATATTACGTCTGCCGGTAACAGCATTACGCAGCTGCAGAACAGCTTAGCCTCAACAAACAGCGCGGTGAACAAAAAGGCCGATGCTCAGGCATTGTCCGCATTGACCGGACGCGTCTCGGATGCCGAAGGGAAGCTCTCCTCTCAGAGCGATCAGTTGTCCACGCTGGAAAATTCCCTGCGTCTGGGGAGCCTGATTTCAAACGGCAGTCTGGACAACGACGCCACCTTCTGGGCGGACTCCGGCTCAGGCTCTGCGTTTGTATATGAGGCCGCCGAAAAAGCGCTGCGCACCACCACAGGTTCTATCCGGATCGCCAACACCACACGTATTCCTGTGGAAGTCGGGATGACGCTGACACTCAGCTTTGAGTTTAAGACGACAGAGACCATTTCGGCCATTTCGTCTGATTCGGTGGGTTTCATTACGGACCTGAACGATCAAACGAACTGGCTGGTTTCCCAGGCATCATGGCTTACAGCGGTCACGACAGAATGGCAGCGACAGACCCTGACATTTACGATCCCCGATAAATTCACCGGGCAGTATGTTTACCTTCGTTTTGCTGCGGGGGGCTGGTCTCCGTCGAACAGAGCCCGGCTTTACCTGAAAGATATCGAGGTTTATTCCTCAACCGGGATCGCCGGAAAAGCAGATGCCTCTGCAGTGAGTGAACTCTCTAGCCGTGTTGAGACGGCGGAAGGGAGCATCACTTCTCAGGGTAACAGTCTGACGAATCTGCAGAACAGCCTGAACACCACCAACGCAAATGTCAGTAAGAAAGCCGATGCAAGCGCACTGCAAAGTCTGCAGAACACTGTGACACAGCAGGGGAAAACGCTCTCCTCTGCCTCCAGTGATCTGTCTTCCCTGAAAAATCGCCTCGACACCACCGACGGGAACGTGGCGAAAAAAGCCGATGCCACTGCTTTGCAGGAACTGAAAAGCACGGTGGAGAATCAGGGCAGGGCGCTGAACAGCCAGAGCTCACAGCTCGTGACGCTGAACAACAGCCTGTCCGCCACCAGGAACGATTTGAGTAAGCTGGCGGCGGATGTTGATACGGCCGGGAAAACACCGGGCAACCTTCTTTCCAACGCCAGCTTTGAGCGCGGTACAGAAGGCTGGAGTAACGACGGCAATAACTGGCAGGTCTATGCCGCACAGGGGCCGCATACCGGGAAAAACATCATTCGCATGATCACCGCCGGCGATGCGATGCTGACGCAGTCTTTTGTCGTTAAAGGCGGGCGGACGTATCGTGTTGGCGTATGGGTACGACGTAATGCCGCTGTCGTGATTGCTAATGCCGGGAATACCAAAATCAGCCTGCGTGACGCGAACAATGTTGAAGTGAAAAACGTTCTGCTGACACTGGAAAATATGGGTAATGCCTGGGCGGACGTAAGTCTGGAATATCGTGCACCGGCAGACGCCACCATGCAGATTTCACTGCGCGCATCGCTGAGTGCGGGTGAGGTCTACATGGATGATGCGTATGTCGTGGATATCACTGATGCGGTTAACATTGATGCCGCCGCTGCGGCGACCACTGCTCTGGAAAACCGAGTTTCGAAAAACGAAAGTGCGATAACCAGCCAGAGCACCAGTCTGACGAATCTGCAGAACAGCCTCAACACCACCAACAGTAACGTCAGCAAAAAAGCTGATGCGACGGCGCTGACGACGCTTCAGAACACGGTGAAGCAGCAGGGGGATTCATTATCGACCCAGAGCGGCACCCTCACGAAACTGCAAAACAGCCTGACGACCACGCAGTCAGATCTGGATTCCGCAAAAGCGACACTGGCGAAAAAAGCGGATACCGCAGCCCTGTCTTCTTTACAGAATACCGTGTTGCAACAGGGGAACACGCTGACCTCTCAGGCTTCTCAGCTGACCCGGCTGAACAACAGTCTGACAACGACACAGTCCGGGCTGGATGCCGTGAAAGCTGATGTGGATGCCAGCGCGCCGGGAAACCTGCTGGTAAACAGTACATTCGAACGTGGACAGGATGGCTGGAACGGCTGGACTTCTCAGGCCTCCGTTGTTGAGCTACAGCAACCACGTAGTGGGAAAATGGCGCTGCGTCTGGCACCTGCTTCCGGCACAGCGGCATTGCAGCAGAATATTTCGGTACTGGGTGGTCACACTTATGAGCTTTCCGCGTGGACGAAAGTGGCCGCAGGCACCACTATGGCGCCCGGCTCTGCGGGCAATAACAAATTACGTATCGGGAACACTGACGGATCAGCGGTAGCGGATAAGCAGCTCGATCCTGCTACGATTTCCACGACAACGTGGCAGCAGACCACCCTGCGTTATAAGCCGGCGACGGACCGCATCATCACTGTCGGGCTGATGTATTACCTCAGTGCCGGTATCCAGTATTATGACGACGTGACATTCACTGATATCACCGACCGCATTGATATCGATGCGAATGCGAACGCAACAAGTAATCTGGATTCACGGGTGACCGCGGCAGAGGGGAAGGTCACATCTCAGGGGAATTCCCTTGTTTCACTGCGTAACGACCTGACGGCAGTACAGTCTGATATCACGAAGAAAGCGGACGCCTCCGCCCTGCAGAATCTGCAGAATACCGTGTCGCAGCAGGGGGATGCCCTCAGCTCGCAGAGCGATCTGGTGACGATGCTGGAAAACAGCCTGTCGGAAGGCAGTCTGATTGGTAACGGCAGCCTGAAAACTGATGCCTCGCTGTGGGAAGATTCAGGTACTGGCTCGGGCTTCACCTGGGATGCGAGCGAGAAAGCCATCCGGACGACCACGGGCTCTGTCCGGGTGGCGAACATCACACGAATTCCTGTGGAAGCGGGTGTCTCTCTGACGGTGACGTTTGAATTTAAAATGTCGGAAGCCATCACGGCGTACAGTTCGGACACGGTCGGGTTTATCGCCAGTCTCAGAGACCCGGTAAACTGGCTGACCTCACAATCCCCGTGGCTGGACGGCGTCACCACGCAGTGGCAGAGCCGGACTGTCACGCTGGACATCCCGGCAACCTTCACCGGACGCTATGTTTACCTGCGTTTTGCAGCCGGCGGCTGGTCTCCGGCTAACAGTGCACGACTTTACCTGCGGAACATTGATGTCACCTCGGCTACGGGCGTGGCGAATAAAGCGGATGCCTCGGCCGTCAGCAGTCTGTCCGGCCGGGTTGATACCGTTGAGGGGAAAGTAACGTCTCAGGCGTCTGATTTGACGAACCTGCGTAACAGCCTTAACACAACTAACAACAATGTTAGTAAAAAGGCTGACACCACCGCGTTACAGAGTCTGCAAAACAAAGTGGAGCAGCAAGGGAATGATATCTCTTCTGCCGGCAGCCAAATTACTGAACTGAATGCCGCGATCCTTGCCGCGAAAGCGGCCGGGGATGATTACATCCCGAATCCGTCGCTTGACCCGGCTTATAACCGCATGGGGTATACCGTGCAGGCCTCCGACGCTGATGGCGTTCCTGCAGGGTGTCCGTTTGCATATGTGATCCGTCTTGCCAGTCGTGACCATATTCCCGACATCAACAATATTGCCGTCACACCGGGCGACGTTTTTGAAATGTCTGCGCTGGTTGCGTGCGGTGCAGGCAGTGCCGACTTTAATTTTTACATCGGTCGGGCAACCACCGTTACCGGCGATGTCAAAGCGAGGTCCTCCGGTGGCAACACAAAAGCCACAGCAGCATGGACGCGCGTGACATGGCGCTTCACCGTACCGTCCGACACGAATCTGATGCGACCGTTCCTGCAGGTGAACCAGAGTTCTCCGTTCGGCACCATCTGGTATGCAACTGACTGGCATCTGCGCAACGTGACGGCGGCAAACAAGGCACAAAATACCGCTGACAATACCGCCTCTGCCGTTGAGTCTCTGACGACGAAAGTCACCCAGCAGGGTGATACGCTCAGCAGCATCGGGAGCCGGACCACGACGCTGGAAAATGGGCTAAAAACGACGAATACCAGTGTCAGCAAAAAGGCGGATGCGGATACCGTTCAGACACTGCAGAACACGGTAACGCAGCAGGGTAAAGACATCACGGCGGCGAACAGCGCAATTACGAAGCTGACCGGCGATCTGTCGACGACGAATGCCAACGTCAACAGGAAGGCCGATGCAACGGCGCTGTCTACGTTGCAGAACACCGTAACGGATCAGGGCCAAAAGCTGGCCTCTCAGGGCAGCAGTCTGACGCAGCTGGCAAATACCCTGAGTGATGCCATGACCAGTCTGGCCGCGGATGGCAAAATTCCGGGAAACATGATCTCCAACGGGTCATTTGAACGTGGTCAGGATGCGTTTACCGGATGGAACAATGTGACCTCAGTTATCGACGCTCAGTCCCCCAATTTTGGCAGCAGGATTTTGATGTGTGCTGCGGGGCTTGCCGGGATCACACAGAAAGTGCCTGTCGTCAAAGGCAACACCTATAAAATCGGCGTGTTTGCCCGCGCTCAGGCTGGTTCGGTCATGCAGGACGGAAACAATAACAAACTGCGTATTGGCGGCACGAGTTTGCTGTACGACCGCCAGTTTGACACCGCGAATCTGCCAACCGGCTCATCATGGGTTGAGCTGACCGGCACATGGAAGGCGACGGTCGACGGGATGGTCGATGTGTCGATCTATTCGTCCCTTAAATCCGGCGCACAGTATTTCGACGATTTCTATCTGGTCGATGTTACGGATGAGGTGAATATCTCAGCCAATGCCGGGGCTATCAGCGGTCTGACTACGCGGGTGACGAACGCGGAAGGCAAAGTGACAAGCCAGGGCAACAGCATCACCAGCCTGCAGAACAGTCTTAATACGACCAACAGCAACGTCAGTAAAAAAGCAGATGCAGAAGCACTGCAAAACCTGAAAAACACGGTGACGCAGCAAGGGAAGGATATCTCAACCCAGAGCAGTAATATCACCAGTCTGCAGAACGGCCTGAACACGGCGAATGCCGGCATCGACAGTCTGGTTGCCGATAATGACGCGTCGAAAAGATTCGTCGGTAACCTGTTGGCCAACCCGTCATTTGAGCGCGGTCTGACCGGATACAGTGGCGGTGGTGCTTTTATCACGGTGATTGATGCCCAGTCACCCAACACCGGCAGCAGGATTTTGTCCTGCGGTACGGGGACTGGCGCAGTCTCTCAGTCCGTGGATGTCACAAAAGATCGCACCTATAAAATCGGTGTTTTTACCCGCTGTCAGGCTGGTTCCGTTCTCGATGCCCAGGGTAATAATAAACTGCGTATTGGTAGCAGCAGCCTGTTGTATGAACTGCAGTTCAGGCCTGCCAGCTCATCATGGGTTGAGCTGACCGGTACATGGAAAGCTACGATAACGGGCAAAGTGGATGTCTCGATCAATTCCTCACTCAAATCGGGTAATCAGTATTTCGATGATTTTTATTTCATCGATATCACTGACAGAGTGGATCTCGATGCGACAAGCAACGCGGTCAGTAGCCTTACTTCCCGCGTCACGAATGCAGAAGGGACGATTTCAAGTCACACCGGCAGCATTACGAACCTGAATAACAGTCTCAGCTCGCTGAACAAAACCGTTTCCGGGAAAGCGGATACCAGTACGGTACAGGCGCTGCAGAATACCGTGACGCAGCAAGGCAAAGATCTGGATGCAAACGCCAGTAGTCTCACATCCATTAACGCATCTCTGAGCACGCTGCAAAGCCAGGGATTAAATCCCTGGGTGGACGGTTCATTCGAGTCATATGCTGCCGGTAAGAGCCTCTATGGTGATACGGCCATAGTAACGACAGACGTTTCCCGTAACGGGTCGAAATCTCTCAAAATCACCCGCAAAGCGGGCGAAACCGGTAACAGTGATAAAATGCTGGGGAAATGGCTATCTGTTCGAGGTGGCGGTAAGTACCGCTTCTCCCTCTGGGCATATATGGACAGCGATATGTCGGCGCCGAACGCATGGAGTGCAATTGTTGGCCTCTATGCGCGCGGTGAGAATGGTGGAGCCAATCAGTGGCCGGGCGCGGTTACCATAAATGAGACGAACATCACCCGTGGAAAATGGACATTCCTGACAGGAGTCGCCAGCGTGGCCGCCGACCGCAGTATCGCTCAGATGTGGATTTCCACTCGCGGTCCATCGGGCGGCGCCGGGTTCTCGCTGTATTTGGATGATATCAATATTGTCGATGTGACCGATGCTCAGGCAGCGCAGACCGATGCGAGCGCGGCAGCGAATGCGGTGACGCAGCTGACAGCGACGGTCAGTCAGCAGGGACGTGACATCACCGCACAGGCTAAGCAGTTCACGGAGCTGCAGAGCAGCCTTAACAGCACTGATGCCCGTATTGCCCGGCAGGACGAAACTATCGCAGCCAATGGCCTGGCGATGGCGAATGGTTTTAACCAGATGCGCAGCATGATTGGCGACAACAGCGCCGCGATCACCACTACGAATAAAACCGTTACCGACCTGGAAAAATCCACGACGGAAAGTATGACGCAACTGACGTCGCAGGTAGGGGATATGTCGGCCTCTGTCCAGCAGACGGCATCGACTGTGGCAGATCTGAACGGGAAACTGAGTGCGCAGTGGGGAGTGAAGGTTGGCACGTCCTCCGGCGGTAAACACTATGTCTCCGGTCTTCAGCTGGGGATGGATGGCAGTGGCCAGTCACAGTTTCTGGTGCAGGCTGATACGTTCGGGGTATATGTCCCTAACGGCGATAAAAGCAATCTGGTCTTCGGTGTCGACGGGAACGGTGCCTATATGCAGCAGGCTATGGCCAGGAACCTGACGATTAACTTTGGCCAGATTTCTGACAGTCTGCAGTCGACTGACTACCAGCCAGGTTCCACTGGCTGGCGTTTGCCTAAAAGCGGTGCTTTTGAGATGAACGGTAATGTCCCAGGAGAAGGACGCGTTCAGCTTGATTCTTCTGGTCTGGCTGTTTATGACCAGAACGGTGTTCTGCGTTGCAAAATAGGGAGAATTTGACAGATGGCTTTTGGCTACAACGCATGGGATGCCAATGGTGTCCCAAATAACTATGGAATCAAGCCTGTATCTGTTACAGGCTTTTTTTTTATTGACGTAAATCAGAAATCAGGACAATGGGAGTTTTCCATTCCGCAGGGAAGAAATATGTCGTTTTTCTTTGTTGGGAATGGGGACCAGCCAGGATCATCACGTCGGCGCATTACTCAATCGGGAAACGTGATCACCATTTCTGATGCCAGTGATGAGGATTTCTCCGCAGGAACCTACCCGGCGACTCGCGGGTTTATCATTGTTCAGGTAGTGAGGTAGGGATGAGTTATGGTGTCACGCTTACTGTACCCAGCGGTGAAATGTGGGTTACTCCGGATAGTATTCCGCTAGCGCTGTATTCGAAGCAGGAAATAACGCTTAGGGGAGGGACAAATTCTGATGAATTCAGAGCGGTAACTTATGACCAGACAAAACCAATGATAGCTTTTGTCTGTTTCACTAACGGCCAGGCAAAAGCTAATACCGTTTATAACGGAAACGAATGTCGGGTAGTGTTTTCCTACGGAAGCCAGCAAGCCAGGGCAGAAATTTATTTCTTCACCATATTTCCACAACCAAAGCCAGACTATGGTCTGGCAATTTGGGATGCATCAGGGACTCTTGTTCTAACTGATAAGACAAGGATACTAACGGACGTGCAAAGCTACGGTGAAGGATACAATATAAACATAACGAATGAGGGGAAATGGGCAGTCTCCCCGCTGGCCCTAGGTCTGGTTGTTGGTGTGGTTAATGATCCACTGCCGAGGCCATTTCAGGGGGAGTATCATGCTTATGCCATTTTTAACGGGTCAAGTACCAATATTAGGGGCATGGTGACGCAGATGCCTGGAGGTAACATATCGGGAGTGACGTACCTTAATATGCGTAATCATTGTCTTGCTATTGAGTGTTCTAAATATGACTGATCTGTTTAGGCGATCAATAATCAAAGTTTGATTTGCAATGTCAATTATAAAATAAAGGTTCGTGCTGATATAGTTTAAACTCACAAGCAAAGATGGATAAAAAATGAAAAAGCAACTCCTTTGTGTAATTTTCCCTTTTGTGATATCTGGATGTTCCGGTGTTCTTGATAAGCAACTGCCGGTATGTGACGCTGTTGCGAATATAGGTGGGCAGAAATCAACAGTACAAATTTATGGCGTCAGAAAGGAGGCTGGGCAGACCCAATATATGGCGGGTTATCCATTTAACTGGCGATGGATAAACAAGAATAATTTTATTAGTACAACCTGTAACTGACGATATGGTTACAGAAAAGGCCCCGACTTCCGGGGCTTTTTTTTGTCTGAATCGCAGTGCAGAGGGAATAATATACTATGGCTATTATCAGTGACGAATTAGCGAACAGTATTCAGAAGTGTTTCGACCGCACCTATGTAGATTTAGCGAACCAACAACAATTTTTATTCGGCGCCGGAGATGTCACGGTCACGAAACCGGACGGAACAACGGGGACGGTAAAATCGTGGGCGCAGTTCCTCAGCGAATACAGTTCCCGCCAGACTGCTATCGATGGCGCGATCACAGCAGCAGGGAAGAACGTTGCCAGAACGTCATCAACCAACACGTTCACGCAGCCTCAGACATTCAGCAATGGCGTCACATTCAGCGCCACAATAACCGCTGCTGGGCAAATACTCCGGAATAACAGCGGCACACAATTTACGGCGATTGATGCCGGAAGTCTGGAAATCAGCAGCGATACCACGCCCTATATTGATTTTCATCATAAAGGTAGCGTAGCGGATTATACGCACAGGATTATCACGGAAGACGGTGCGCTGGCCGTCTACCCTGGCCTTCGTGTTCGCGGTGGTTTTGGTCTTTATGGCGTGGGGACGGTTTACGGTGATGCTTATTCGCAGGGATTTATTGCGCGTCTTAATAATGATCCAAACGCATCTATTGGAGACATTCTTGCTTCTCCGCGTTTCACGGTTCGGTTTAACTCACGAGGCAGTGACAGTAACGTAGACGGCGGGCAGGGGGCAATGTGGTTTGAAGAGCAGGTGGGCACCAACCATCGCCTTGTATTAATGGCCGGCGGGTTTAGTGCCAACGTTCAGTACTGGCAATTTCTGGCAGACGGCAGGATTTATAGTAGCCAGAACGGAAACGTTCAATGGCAAGGAACATCCGATGCACGCCTGAAGCACGATATTGAACCTACAGATGGCCAGTTGTCTGTCGAACGTATCCGCAAGCTGGAGTTGGTCACGTTCGTCTATAACGATGACGAGCAGAACAGGACACGGCGGGGGATTATCGCTCAGCAGGCACAGAAAGTGGACCCGCAGTACGTTAAGCAGGTGAACACGTCATACATGAGGAACGGTGAGCAGGTAAACGACGATCGCCTGCAATTGGATAATAACGTGATCATGATGGACACACTGGCGGCGGTAAAAGTACTGCTTGAGCGAGTAGACGAACTAGAGGAGCGATTATCGGCACATGGATAAAATAGTGAACCATATAACTAACCAACAACGTAATTAAAATTGAAAGCCCCCCTGTTTATCAGGGGGCCTTTTTTATTTTACACTTTCCGTTTTTTCTAACTCAGACTGGAGCAATGCTTCTATTTTACTCATTAAGTCTGGAGAAATTTTTCGGTTATCTAATTTTAATGTGACGTAGTTACCTTTGTATTTCGCAACAACCCCATCACCATACCGCTTCTCAGTTTTTTGTGTATCAGCTGCATTTGTCGAAATGAAATCCTGCAGGGCTTGGATGATTCTCGTTGGTTCGAATATTTCACCATTTTTCTTCATGCGCAGCAGCTGTTGTGCGGCGTCTAGCATGGCTTGCTTATTCTCTTGGTACACCTTGAATAAGTCGTGACCGGCGCGGGCTGATAGTTCGCCAGGATGCTGGAAAATAGCAATGATATCTTTAGGCAGGCCCGCCGTACTTATACAGCGGGTAATGATATTTCGGTCAACCCCCTCGGCCTCCGCTAATGCTTTGACGTTGCCATCGAAATCGTTAAGACGGCGCTGGTATTTTTTTCCACGCTCATATGCACTGGTTGGCCGATAGTCGTTGCCCACTTGCGATAACCACTGCATTTGTTCATCGTCGAGATCGCCGACTAATACGCGGTAGTCACAGCCAGTAATTATGGCCGTTTTACGGCGCCGGGAACCATCAGCAACCTCTATGATGCCTGCAGTTTTGCGAGCGAACGCCGGGTTCTGCTGCCCCGAAGTGAGGAATGACGGAACGAGATCAGCCAAGGACGTTTCGTTGAGCAGGTCTTGATCACGTTCATTACCGAGCCAAACCATCGTCGCCATTTCAACTTTATCCGCTGGGATAGTTTCCAGCTTAAAGTTAACGTTACGTCCACACACAGGCAGCATAATACTGTTTCCCGATAATGAACTAAGCTGGCGTTGCAAATCACCCACCATCGGTGACACAGGCTGTGATGCGGGCGCCTGGTGCGTCTTGCTCATAATGCTGTCGATGTTGGGGGCATTTTTTAAAATAGAGCGCTGTTTCACAATTAGTCCTCCCAACGAGGTTTAATCAAGTCATCGAAAATTTCTTGGCAAACAGGCTCCCAAATAGAGACTGCATTTCGCCATGCATTAAGCGTTGAACGCTGGTTCGCGGCCTGTTCAAATACTGTGCGCATTTTTATTTGGCCCTTTCCTACTTCATCCGTCACTCGGACAACCTGACGCAGGACCATCGATCCCCATGTATTTCTGATTTGCTCTTCCATCCAGCGCGATTGGTTACCAGTGGTCAGACTGTATTTAGTTAGTAACAGCCGTACAACAGGCTCAAAACCACCTAAATCAACGGTTTTAAGAAGGTCCAGAAGCATGGTGAAGAACTGCAGAACGGATGAATAATCAAATAGCTCTGCAGGGGTAGCCACGACGATAATATCGGCTGCGCAAACAACATTAATCGTACCTGTCCCTAAGTTTGGAGCGCTATCAATGACGATGATGTCATAGTTATCCCATACGGATTCGATAGCGGCCCGTAGCATCAGATGCGGAGGATGAGGTAGTTTTCCTTGGGCATGGTATTGCATCAGATCCGTTTCGATACGGTGCAGCGCCAGGCAGCTGGGGATAATGTCCAGACCTGGCCAGCAGGTCGGTTTTATAGCGTATTCCGCATTATCACGCTCACCAAGGTAAAACGGGAGCAAAGTATCCTCGGCATGGATATGTAAATCCGGTACATAGCCGTGATACATCGAGGCGGTCCCTTGCGGATCGTTACCTTCAATGAGTAGCACTCGGTGACCTTGCAGAGCTAACCATTGAGCTTCATGCACTGCAGATGAGGTTTTATAAACGCCGCCTTTGTGCGACATAACAGCTAACACAGCTGGATTTTTGTCTGCAGGACGTTGATTCGGATTGCCGAAAATGCTGCGCATATGGCTAATCTGGTCGATGGTATAGCCGGCGCGACGTTCAACGCGGCCGCGTAACTCAAAATCAGGTGGTGGTAGTCGCCCATTTTTTTCAGCATCCCTAATTGCTTGCGGCGAAACGCCGATTAAATCAGCAACCTCGGTTATCCCCCAGCGACGAGTGATACGGCGAGCCTCGGGGCTATCATCACCAAATTGAGCTATAGCAATGGCCTGCGTCATCTCCTGCCCGCGGCTGATACATTCATGCAGTAAATTAATAAGCGACATTCCAATCCCCCTTGAGGAGTAATTTTCCTTTATGTTTTTTATCGTACTTTATGTATTTAACGCAAAGCAACGTAAAAAACGCAAAGTTCATGATAAAAAGCAAAGTTTATGATTTAACCTACAGAAACAGGCTTTTAGCGTGCTTAGCCAATGCATTATGAGTAGAAGGTAAGTTAGAAGAAGAAGTGTGAAACCTAACTTTATGTTTTTTATAGATAAAATTGTTATTTGTCTTCAACTCTATCGGAAGATAACAGGCTGCTTTCGAGGCCCTTTTTATCTAAAGGACATCAACCGATAAATAGACCACAACAACGTAACACTATCAGATAACATAAACACAAAGAAAACTATAGGCTTCCTCATTCCT